>Ga0315291_10001739_pt1 | contig 28902 bp, 25 predicted proteins | sample YL17G12_20_MG_FD_203070 | JGI IMG/M metagenome (GOLD analysis project Ga0315291, IMG submission 203070) | Sediment microbial communities from Yellowstone Lake, YNP, Wyoming, USA - YL17G12_20 | ecosystem: Environmental > Aquatic > Freshwater > Lake > Sediment | place: USA: Wyoming | collected...
CTACTCGAATATTTTTTACAGGATTTTTTACTATTTCTAAGAATTTCTAGAAGAATATTTTTGTAAGGTTTTCTACTAAAACTAGTCGAATATTTTTGTAAGATTTTTTAGTATTTCTAAGAATTTCTAGAAGAATATTTTTGTAAGGTTTTCTACTAAAACTAGTCGAATATTTTTGTAAGATTTTTTAGTATTTCTATTAAAATTTATAAACCTAAACCAAAAGATCGGCCCATATTTCTTGATCTCCAACCATGATTGTAATTAGAATGATCGTGGTGATGGTCGCGATCGTGGTGATCGTGGTGATGGTCGTGATGATCGTGATCGTGGTGATAATAGTTACCTCCACGATGATATAAGCGATGGTCGTAATCCATTCCAGCGGTTCCAGACATTCGAGTGTTCTTAGATTCAGGGCTACCGGACCAAGCGCAAGCTACAAAACCGGCATTAGATTTTGTGTCTTTAGCGGTTTTTCTAGTTGGAGATGGTGCACGAGCAAATGAAATGGTTTTGGCAGGACTTCTCGATTCTCTGGCTGGAGAAGGAGATCTGGATCGAGCACTTCGAACTGATCGAACTTTAGTCAAAGCGTCTTGATATTCTGGGGTATTAACAACCTCCGCAGCCATTGGATCGTTGTCAATTACTTGAATACGAAGTGAAACTGGCATGCTAGCTAAAGTAACAGCGTCTTTCTTAACATCATCGTAAAATCTGTAATCTTCAACATTAGTACTGCCTTCGACTAAAACTCCTGGAGATTTAACAATGACAACTTCTTCACTTTCCAAGACAGGAGATCTGGTTCTGGATGTCAATCTTTGAGACATTTTGCTTCCGAGGGATCGAGTTGGAGATACTGATCGTGCTGGCGAAGTGGATCGACGGGTTGGAGATACTGATCGTGCTGGCGAAGTGGATCGAGTTGGTGATTTTTTAGCGACGGATTTAGATTCCTTTTCGGTACGAACTTTACTAAGTCTTTTAGAAAGATAGGTATTTTCGAAGACCACCATTCCAGCAGGGACTGAGGCAAATTTATCCAATTCGTCGTCTGGTAAGGACTTAGCGAATGAAATTCTCTCTTCTTTGCTGAGATTTTCGACCCCAGCTTCCATTTCTTCTTCCAAAATTGAAGGTTCTTGTGGTGATTTGGTTTTACTATAGCTGATGTTAGTTAAGCGAGCGGTGATATTATCGTCCACATCGCAAAATTCTTTTGTACTTTTTGTCGAGCTACAAAAGGAGATCAATTTGTTATCTGGAAGGGAGTTTGCAAGATCGTGCAAAATCTCCATACTTTCAGGCGATAAACTCTTTTTTGACATTTCTTTTCTTTTTTAGGAGGGAGAAAAGAAAAAAGAATTTTTTTCCATTTTTCCTTTATCTAAAATCGAATGGAATCTGCTATTATCTTAAGTCCGACCCAGGAACGGCTAGTAGAAACCAATTATGAAAATTGTCTGAAGTTCGGTCACTTCGAGGATAGTACTGCAGTGGGAGGCGGAAAAACCGTTGACGCATTTGCACTTTTCGAGAAGCTTTCTGAATTTCATTCAGACGATGAGGAAGAAATGGTAATGTTAGTAATTGGTCCTGGAAGCTCGGTTCGTGCTAATAAGAACACTAGCGAAGGCAGTGAACAGCTATCTCCTTGGGCTCGTGAAGCTGAAAGATATGGATATGAAAGTGTCTGCTATGTTGAAAGTTATGAGACTGTTCGCGGACAAAGTACTAACGCCACTGGTAAATCGCCGAATATTAAAATTTGGTCTCCCGGAGACTTTATTAACATGGAAGGCGAGACATTATTAAATGAATATTATTTATCGGGGGAAGAATTTGAAGAAACCTACGAGGATTTAATCCAAGAAAGCGAAGAATACGCAGCCGAAGAAGAAGATTACGAATTAGGAAAGGATGTTCATAAATGGGGTTACGCGACTGATTTTTCATCCATTTCTAAAATTGATACAATGAACAAAACTAAAAAGGCCTCCAAAAAGTACGAATACGATACGTCTTATGTTGCTAGTATCTTTTTAATGAAGTTCTTTGAAGATAATCCTTTTCTTTTGATTATCGACGAAGGTCATTTGGGTAGAAATGATAGTCAGCAAAATAATTCAGTTGGAGCAATTATCAGAGCAGCTAGAAGAGCCTTCGTAAACAAGGGGAATAAAGGCGCTTATATCGGAATCTTAACTGCAACTCCCCTCAATAAATCCGATCAAGCCGCTAGCTATTTTAAACTCTTAGGCAGACACGACCCTGTAAAGTTCCATGATATGGTTGTAAGACCTGGTACGATGAGTTATGCGGCATGTTATCAAGAAGCTTTTCGATACAATTCTAAAGAAGCAAAAGAAATTGCGAAAAAATATAACGCTCTAGATTTCAAAGGCAAATTAACTCGGCCAAAGAATGAGCAAGATTTTATTGCTGATTTGTGGATCGATTGTGTCCTTAAAACTACACAATCGGCGGTTCCTGATATGACTAGAAAAATTCTTTGTAACGCTTTCTTTGACATCGAAGACGACGAGGATTTGGAAAATATCGAAAAAGCACATAGTATTCTCAAAGATATTCAAAGACTTCAGAAAGAAGGTAAATCCGATATTGCAATGGGAAAACAAACGCAAGTTCGACAATACAGCGAAAGAGGTATGTGTAGGGCAATGACCGAAGCGGCTTATCGAAGATTAAAAGCTGACAAAGATAATAAAATAATTCTAGTTTTTAAGTTCGTCGAGACGGTAGAAAAATCTTATAAAATGCTTCTGTCCCTCGGAGTTCGGGAAAATTCGATAGGAATGATAAAAGGGTCTGGCGAATCTGACGCAGGGAAAACCACCGCCACCAGAAAGAAAGAAAAGTATAGCCACATCGAGAAATTCCAAAGAAGCCGTAGTTTTCGAGCGTTGATTATGATCGACAAACATGGAACTAGCGTAGGATTGCATGATTTAATTGGCGAAAGACAAAGATTTCTTTTTATTTGCATGAACGATGATATGACCACACAAGAGCAAGTAGTTGGACGAGTTGGACGTGTCGGTACACAAAGTATACCTATAATATTTATTTGTTATCCGACTCAGATGGGACCTGATGCTTTGAAAATTTTTAGCAGGAATGTTAAGAAATCCAAGTTAGAGAGGCGGGCTTTGGAAGCAATCAACGATACTCATTGGACGGAAGAAGACAAAGAAATGTTTAAAATCGGTATTCGTTTACCTGGCGAATATGATCGTTATTTCGATCCACCTTCTGAAAAATTTACGGATCGTGCTTTTCTATGGGACAGTCCAATTTGGACACCGAAAGGTCTATTTCCTCCAGCCAACAAACATGGTTTCGTGGAACGTGATACAAAAGAAAATAGAAGGCTCTATAACGATACCAAATATATGATCGAATACGTTCGTAGTATCTGGGAGCAAGATATCAAAGCCGATGAGATAAACGGAATAGTTTTTCTACCAATAATCGAGAAAAGCTATAACCAATTTCCGGTTTCGGAATATCCTAGTATACGATTGTTGGAAGAAATTCCTTAAATATATTATAGTTATATAATATTAGATTTTAGATAGTCTGTAGGAATATTGTAAAAGTTTAGAAGAATGTTATATAATATAGTTATATAATATAATTTTAAGATAGTGCGTAGGAATATTGTAAAAGTTTAGAAGAATGTTATATAATATAGTTATATAATATAATTTTAAGATAGTGCGTAGGAATATTGTAAAAGTTTAGGAGAATGTTATAATATTATAGTTATGTAATATAATATTTAGAATTTTTGAGTTTTTATCCACTTATCGTCCATATACCATTTTTTTAATAATTTTATATTCCTGACAAGTAGACCAATACTCTAAAATTACGGCAGGCCCGTCTTCGCGATGTCTTTTGCCATTCTGCGACCATATTTCTTCCCGGAATAAATTCTTGCTGGACCTCCGATTCTGTGTATAGTACCCTTGTAATACCATTCTTTGGCACCGTGGGAATATTCTATCGCAGGTCCATCTACTCTGCGATATTTTTAATAGCGTTAAAATGACTAACTATATACCATTGTTTAACTCGAACATCGTATCCAAAATTCACCATACAATCTAATATTTTACTGATCGTAAGCATTCTAGCGAAACAGGGAATTGCTAGTAAAGCTCGATACACCTCTACATCCTTTCCAATAATCGTTAGAAACAATTCGTAAGGTAGATTCTCCATTTTGTTATATTCCTATAACAATTTATGTTCCCGTCCGAGCAACTTTTATCCCACTCTTCTTCAGAAAAGCCAAATAACAAATAAATGTTGCGACGAATTTCGCATGTCGTTGTTCGAGCGTTACGCCAGCAGAAGCCTTTTTCTCCTTCTTATTTTCTGGACTTTCTCGAATCGCCTTAATATAAGGTTCAAATAGTTTAACATTCAGCTGTTCTAAATCGTAACCAGCTATATTATCGATATTGGGCGAGATTTTCTTCTGTTTGTTGTGAACTAGCATTAACACTACCATTGCCAAAGTTTGAATATTTAACGGATAAGTATTAAAGGGTTCTATTTCGTCAGTCGCCTTTATTTTCATACGAGATTTGGCTTCTTCATATTTTACTAGAAAGTTAGCAAAATAGTCTGTTGACATTTTTTATTGTAAGATAAAAACTAAATGTTTGAATTAAGTGATCGAGATTTCCTGGAAGAGATTCCGGTCGATGAAATCTTCGATTCAGTGCCGGCAGTTACCAGGGCAATGTTCGAAGAGCTAGAGGAAATTGGATTACCGCGTTGCACTTGTGGAAAAGTGCTAAATCAAGCCACTAGAATATACGATAAGGTTCGTGCCAAAGCAAGAGAAATTAAACAAAATACAGGAAGACCGATAAGCGAAGACGAATATGCCGAAATCATGAGCAAATCTATCAAAGAGGAACCTGGTATTCGACGAATATGCTGCAAAAATATTATCGAATCTACTCCCAGAATTGTAATGAAAAAAGGTGGTTTTATTGGACGTCCAATCGACCGCGAAGAAATTCTCTTAAAACAAGAGAGAACTTTTCGAGACGGAAATATTATAGTTACCAGATTCGATCCCAAACCTTACAATCCTTATAGTTACATGTTAGATGTTTTAATGGACAACCCCGGAAAAGAAGGCAGCGGCGAAAACGAAGAACTAGCTAGACTCAGAAAGAAAGAAGCCAAAAGAAGAAAGGAATCTGAATCTTCAGAAGAATCCGACAACGAAGAGAATTTACAAATCGAAGAACTCGATAACTTTCCCAGCATGCCTCCGTTTGGCGACGACGAAGGTTTTGAGGAAGAAGTAATTGACTTATATTCTAATATTGAAAGCGAATACGTAGTTTATGGTTTCGCAAGTACAGGATTGGAAGGAATGGAAGTTCCGATAATTCGCTCCACTAAAATATCTGCTAGATAGAAATAATAACCGATCGGTTATTATTTAATCGCATTTCTTTCTGTCTCGAACGCTCATGCTAAAAACATATAAAATTGTAGTTACAACAAAGAAGAGAATCAGCAAACCGTACAAAACCACTTCCCAGCAGGACTTTTCTGCAACCAACATATAAACTGGATAAAGTAATAAAAGAATTACTAAAGATAGTATGCTTGCTAGAGCTAAGGATGACCAAAATCGAATATTTGCCCATCCGTAAGCAAACATCAAAATGAAAATGAATATCAACAAACTAACAAAAAGCGCAGAAGTTAGCTCCATTTTCATAAACAGCGAAAAAATATAATAAAAAAATCTCCCGCTTAGAAAATGGAGAAATATGTTTTTATGATTTTTGCCGCTTTGATAATATTCATATCGGTTATAATCATAGTCTATTTGGTTTGGCGGAATCGATTCGCTAGATTGTCAGGAATAAATAGAATACTAACCCCCATAGTTCAGCCAAGTTCGAGCAGCAGCACCCCTAGCAATCCGACGGTTCCAGTAATCGATCTTAGTAATAAAACAGATTGCCGAGACGATTCTTGTTCCGTCGGTAGTTGTGAAAAATCACAGCGTCTAGATGAATCGGAGGATTGTTATTCGGAGGAACGGAATGACTTAGGCGATCGCAATGAATCAGGTGATTCGTCGGTTACAGTTAGCTATCCCGAAGAAACCCAAACTAACAGTTTAGAAGGTTTCTTCGGTCACAGTCCTTTAAAAGGTCTTGAAAGTAGGACACGATCAGAAATTTCAATGGACAAGAATTTAAGAATACTCGATTTTCAGGGCAATTGTAGACTCATTAATTTGCGTGATTTAGAGTACTCCGAAATTAATGCGATGGAATCGACCGATGAAAATCTATATTTGCATATCATTGGAAAAGGAATCTATGTGGTCGATAAAAAAGGTAAATTAAGTTGCTTTGTGGCGACTGGAAATAACCACGAAAAATCTAATTATCGATTAAAAGATTTGGACTTGACAAAAGATAATACAATTAAATCTTTCTCTTTATCCAACAATACCATCTACATTTTCACCAATTCTGTAAGTTATGAGTTAACTCGTAAGGGATTTAAAAAGATTTCCGGGATACCAAAATGTCTCTACGTAAATATTCATCAAAACGAGAGTATTACCTACTATTCTACCGGGAAAATTGGATTCGGGGAAAATATTCTGAAAGATCGAATGACTGAAAGTATTAATTGGAAAGCAGGAATTAAATGTTACGATAATACGATTTATTATCTCACAACCAGCGGCAATTTCATGCGTTCAGAAATACACGAAGGCGAACTATTGAAAGGTCAAAATATTTCAAAGAGCGTTAAAGCTTTTAATGTGAATAGTGTCGGAGATTATTGTTATTTGACTCAGAATGGTAATTTACTGATCAATAATCGAGGAAAAGAATCTATACTAGAAGTAATTGAAGAAACATCTGATAAAATATTACTTTCTATTTCCGATCGAGGAGTTTACGTTGCTGGATGCAACTAAATCATATACCGCTGATCAGTGGTATTTTTAAGCAGAGTGGATTTTAAAGTCCATTTTTTCGTATATTATTCGGATAACTCTTTCAATTGTAGATAATTTTACCAAGGTATGAAAATCTACACTGGGAAAATGGAAAAGTCTAAAAGCAATAATCAAAGAAGCTTCGATTAGAACTATATTGGTACATTTTAAATCCGTCGAGCATATATTATCGATATGCTTAGAGGGTATCTTATTCTTAGCTCGATAATAGATTGCTCGTGCTTCGTCCTTGATTTTATTATCGATTCTTTCTAAGTTTCGCTGTTTTAAATAGTCGAACACAGCAGTATCTCGATCGATTATTGAATGTTTTATAGTGAGACATATAGGTTTTGTGAAATTTCGAAAGAGGTTGTAACCCAGTAATTGACTAGCTGTAGGTCTTCTTTCTGGATACCAAGCCAAACATTTCAATAATATTCTAGCTAGAATGCTGTCCGGTATTTCATGAGTGATTGGTAAATGGGAAATATTGTCAATTAGCGGATGAATTTCTTCTTTTAGACTCAACCTCCAATTTTGTAATGCTTTTGCAGTCTTTAGTCTAACGGAGAATTTTCTTTCTCTTTTGGTCCTCCTTCTCGAAACTTGCATAGGAACCAACGATTTACCACAAATCATTTCATATCCCAAACAGCCAAAAGACCAGATATCCGCAGAAAGATCCCAAACTCCAGAAAGTAAAATTTCGGGCGGACTGTACTTTAAAGTACCGATCGGATCTTTTGGTATAATCATATCAGCGGTTATCATACAAAATCCGAAATCGGTTATTTTGACATTCCCATCAGAAAAAACTAAAATATTACTAGGCTTAATATCGCAATGTATAATGTTGTTTTCATGAAGTGTTGCGATTCCGGAGATAATTTGAAAAAGCCATCTGACCAAAAGGTCATCGCCAAGAGAATTATTGTCCAAATATTCTCTTAAATTAGAATCTGCAATATCTTGTATGATTTCCACTCGATCATCGAAATAACTAATCGATTTAGCGCTATTGATATAAGGATGTTGATATGTAGACATTATGCTAAGTTCTAAAGGAAATAATAAAATATTATTGATATGAGGTATGATCTTAACTGCAACTTCTTCAGTTTCGGTTTTGGATCTGTAAACCGATCCAAAACCTCCTTTTCCTAAGAGTTCTCTATTATTCATTTTAAGGAAAGCGAAAAACTAATTAAACAATCAATTTTATATCTTAGGGACTCCTTGAGTAACTTCTATATTTTTATCTTTTTCGGACAAACTAAGATAAAAAGGGTAAACTTCCAGAGAAATTTCTTCCAAAACATTATTTATTCTGTGCATTTCCGCGCATATAATATTTCTCGATTCCGTCGAATAGAGCTTTTTTGGTATACCATAAGAATAAATCACATCTTTATTGTAGTCCAAATTATTCTTTTCAGATAAAGTATAACCGACGAGCCAAATATCTTCTGGCAAATATTCTTTGAGCTTTTCTTCTGTGTATGGGTATCCTAAAAGTTCTTCTACGCTTTCGAATTCTTCTAAATATTCTTCGGTTGACTTTAGAATTAAAACCGGATTACTACCCCTCTTATAAAATTTAATTCGAGTCGTTAGCATTATAGCAGTTTTCAAACAATTTTGCTTATCTTCTTGAAGATATTGGTAGGCATATCGGACACCTTTTATTAAAAGGTAGAAATTTACCGCGGCGACACGATTATCGAAACAAAGTTTATCCAGCGAATTGTAAAAAATTTTAGCATCCAGGTATGCCATTTCTCTTTTTTAACGGGAATAAAAAATCTAATTTAATTTTAGAGTTAAATCATGTGTACTTCCCATCCGCACACCACAATTTCGATAGTCCTACTAGTAATTTTGCATACTTTAAGTTTTGCGGCCTTAGCAGTTCATTTAGTTTATACAGTTGACGTAAGTAAAATTCCAGAGTATTTGGCGGATTTTGGATTTTTATCCATTGTAGTTCTCGGAGCTTGCATAGTACTAATTACAATACCTATCGCTACGTTAAGCTATTATTCGATTCGTCATCTGAGAGCTTTGAAGGAATTAACCAAAACTGAAGAAGGCGAGCGATTTTTTATCGAATCGGATTAGTTTTGATTTTTTATATTTTACTATTATTTCTAATAGTAAAAACATTTTTAGCACTTTTATGTTCCCCAAAATATTCGGAAAATGAAACACTCGATTTCTGACTTCATCGCTCCGTACCCGGAAAGGGACGACCGAAATATTCAAACTAAGATATGGGCTAAATTAGAATTTAGAGAGTGTGTTCCTGATCCAGATCCAGCAAAGGGCGAATATCGAGTAGATGATATATTCTATAATACTCAAGTGTTCTTTCAAAGATTTGTCAGCGAATACAGATCGTGTTTTATGATTTCTGGACCGGGCTCGGGAAAAAGTCGATGCTATATATGCTTTGAACAATATCAAAGAGAATTCCATCCAGGTGAAATCAAAAACTTTTATTTCATTGCTGGCAGCGCGCAGATTAATGACTTTAAAAACCAAGTAGTTGCCGTAATGAAAGAGAAAAAACAGGGCATGCAGCAAACGGTTGAAAGCGAAAGTGTTGAAAGATTACAAGAAGTAAAGTCACATTTTATTCCTATGACAGTCGATGCGCTCCATAAAGAGATCGAAAGACGTAGTAATAAAGAATTGAAGCGCGATTTTGGAAACTGTGCTTTTATGATCGATGAGTTACATGAATATAAACTAACAGAGAAAACCGATCTCAACCGAGAAAGAAAGCGATTCGATCATTATTGTAGTATGTGGCGGCTGACTCATGTCTGTTCCAATGCAGTAATTATATTATCAACTGCAACGCCAGTAACTAACGACGTTCGAGAATTGATTTATCACGCGGCGCTTTTACCGAAAACTAAGATTATAAAGACTCCGCTTACAAAAAAGATTTACAAAACTGTAGTCGAAGCAACTAAAGAAGGCGATTATGAAATTCCAAAGCCTGATTGGGTTGAGATTGATTTTAGTACAATTAATCGGTTAAATCCCGACAATTTGGATGAATTGGACGACGATATTAAAGACGAATTAAATAAACTAGAGCAAGATTTGGAAAATGTTTTGCGAGGTAGGATCATTTACGTTAGAGAACCATCCACGGGAGCTAGAAAGGTCTATCCAGAAGACGCCCAAGAAGATGAATTTGCACATCGAATGGTCACACCGGTTTTAATGAGCAAATTTCAATCGGAAGCATATGCAAAAACCATTGGCAAATTTCGCGGAAGTATCGATGAAGCTAAGAGTGATTTTATGTCGACAGAAGGCGGAGGTGATAAAAAGAATGCATTGTATCAACTTCCAAAACAGGCGTCGGTCTTTGTCTTTCCTACTCAAGGGAGAATTAATGCTCTTTTATCAGGAAAAACACCCAAAGGCGCTGATAAATTTGGAAGGGTTGGCACAGAAGGAATCGATGCTCTTCTGAAATGGGAAGAGGGAAAATTTCAAACTAAATACAAAGCTGGTAAATATTCTGAAAAAACTTACGGGAAGGATGCTGTAAAAAAGGTTAAGGCAGAATTTCCAACTTTCAAAGAGCAAAGCTTTAAAAAGTATTTGGCTAATGATAAATATCTCTACGAATCGAGCGCGAAACTTTATGATTTTGTCAAAAGAGCTGAGAAAACCAACACCAAAGTAATGGTAATCGCTGAAGAATTTTATCAGACCGACTGTTTGGTGATAGCAGCGACATTAGAAGCTCGAATTTATCCAAAAGCTGGCGATGACGAAGATGACTTTGGTTGGGAAGGGAAAAAATGGGAATATTTTATGGCAGATCGATCCGATATTTGGCGTAACGACGCAGGCGACATACAACCTAACTTTCGGTCAGCTCCTCGATATTTCATTTATTCTTCTAGTGTCGGAGATAAAATGAGAGACGAAGCGTTAAAATTAATTGCACATCCGAAGAACATCGATGGAAGATATCTAAAAGTTATCGTAATTACCGAAGTGGGCGGAGTGGGAATTAATATTTTTAATGTTTCGAGCGTTGATTTCTTTTTAACTCGGTTCACGCCAGCGGATGATCGACAAACTGAAGGTAGGTCCTTCCGTGCAACTTCTCACGTCGAGCTTCTAAAAAGACAAAAGAAAAAAGGAATCGATCATGTTGATGTTGAAGTTAGATATTTAGTAGCAGTTGTGGATAAAGAAATCGATGAAAAGTATATGACAGAAGAAAGCGCGAGTGGAAGCGAAAGCGAAGAGGTCGAAAAACAAATGGTCGGAGGTGTTCCGCAAATTGATTCGCTATTATATCGCTGGATATACCAGAAGGATTTTAAGTTTTCGAAAGTAATGAAAATGCTTTACCGAATTGCAATCGACGCTTGGATTAATCGAAGAAGAAATATCCGGTCGACAGATTTACCGGGATCTAAAGAATGTTTTTATGGAAAATCTTGCAACTATTTACCCTTCAAAATAAATCCCGACGTAGCTATCGATCTTACTACGTATAGTGTCTATAATCTTAACAAATCTCGAGAAATTATAACAGAAAAGCTAAGAGAGCTTTTTTCGGAGTCTCGAGGATACAACATTGTTCAAATTATGAGAGATGTTTCGGAAAAAAGTCAGCGTACTGAGCATGAAATATTTGGCGTTGTTAAATATTTAATAGAATCAGAAACCGTACTATCTTTGGATCAATACGGTTATAATCAATATCTTGCAGAAGATCGCGAAGTTCTATATACAACTAGAAACCCTATTATAGAACCCGAGAAAACTCTGAAGTATTATTCTGATAAATTAATCATTAATCAACCATTATCTTTGGAAGATTACGCTCCTGAAAATGTTGTTTTGGATGATGTTTATAAAGAACTATCGAGAAAGAAATACAAAGATGCGGAAGAAAGTTCCTATTACTTTGCAAATTTACATCTCTTCGTAAAAGTTAAACTCTTCGAAGAAGCATGGATCTTGGATGAGGAAGAAAGAGCAGAATTGATCTGGCCCGATAGAGTAATCGAGGCATCAACGCATCTTTATTATCTCGACAGAGATGTAGTAGTTCATGAAATAGGGCTGCTTTATTCCAAATGCGCCAATTATAATGCAGTAGATGGTTTAATTCATCCAGCAGGCAACTTAAGAATATATAAAGATGGAATCTGGAGGAAAGCTAACCAACGAGAAAAAACTTACTATTCTAATAAATTCGCGATTCAATACAACAGAGATTTAAAAAAGTATTACGAAAAGTTACAGTACGCAGGTATCATTGGAATTATTGTCAGGCCTGATTTGGTTCATATTAGAGAGTTTACCTTAACAAAAGAGGGAAAATACAAATTCGGCGAAGGAAAGAAATGTAATAGTATCGAACCTCATGTTTTGATCGGAATGATTTACGATTTGCTAGATGAAGAAGACGAAAAAGAATATAGTAAAAAAATCACAACTAGCAACATTAAAATCGTCGAAAAAGTCTTTCCGAAACTTAGCAAAGATACCTTGAAAAACATGGGAGAGAAGTCCCCAGGAAAGTTAGATTTCTATGCCACTAAGATTCAAAATAAAGAAGCAGGCAAAATCGAGCTTTGTAAGAAACTATGCGAGTTATTATTAGAAAAAGATGGAATTTTTACGGTAGTAGGATCAGCTTCTAAAACTGTCAAAAAAATGTTCGAAAAAATGAGAGATAAAAAAATTAAGACATAAATCTTCTTGATCAAGAAGTAAATGGATGAAAATAATAAAGTATCTGGAGGCTATGTCGAAGTCGCGGTCAAAGCAACGAGTTTCAAAAATGCATGTCTTGTTTATTCTTCTTACGATGCACAAGATATAGAATTCATATTTACACCCGAAGGGTTTAGTTTTGAAATTGCGAGGGAGGAGCAAGGAGAACAATATAGCGCAGAATTTACCGGAGATTTATTATATACCTATAACTATCAGTTAAAATATCGAGACGGCAGTGAAGTTCCTAAAATTCATATTCGAGCGTGTCTTAAACCCATATTAAGCTCGCCGATTTTTAAAGGTTCAGCCAATAGCAGACAGTTTAGATTATATTTTAAAGTCACCAAAAGGGGAAAACTCGACAAAGAAAGTATAATTATCATAGAATCAGAACAAGGAACCGAAAAGTGCATTTCCTCCAAAATCTTTACACCAGAGAGAATTATTCCCAATCTCTACAAAGACTATTATGGCGGAAATTCGCCAAATTCGAAACGTATTTCTTTTGGATTTCAAGATTTAATACCAGAGAACCAGGAGATTTATAAAGGAATTGATTTTATACTTTATAGCAATGGTAAAGTATGTTTTGTCAAGAAAAACTATCTGGAATCATATCTGGAGCATGAAAAAAATAAAGAAAAGAAACGTGTAACCAAAGGCAAGTCTGTAAAAAATGAAATTCGAATTGAGCCTGTGCCTCTGGATCAAGATTGTAAATGCGATTTTTCTGATGAAGAAGACGAACAGATGGCGGTTACTCCGGTGTATTCAGTTTCTTTAGCAGGAACCAAATATCAGACCTTGAGAAAATTCGCGAAAATCGAAACTGCAACCGTCCAATTCTACATGAGAAAAGATGGTGAAGAATTTCGTCCTCTGGTGATTCGTATTCCTCTGGGCGGATCTCAAGGATATTCGACAATTTGTTTTGCAGATATGAAACCTGACGAAATGGAATCTACACCAAAAAAAGTCGGGAGAAAAAAACCAACCAGTGGAAAGTGAAAAATTTTACATCCGTCCGGACGTAAAAAATGAGCAAGCAAAAAAAGTGCTCGCCTAAAGGATCGTTCATCATTCGAAGTAAACACAGCGAATTGCCAGAAAAGAAAGATACCATGAGATTTGTTTCAATAGATCCAGGAGAAAAGAACTTTGCGATTACAATTCAGAAAAGAGGAAAAACCGTCAAGAATCTGGTAATAGCAAAACACATTTTCGGAGATCAGAGAAAAAAATCGGGATGCGGTTCGATCGATTTACGGATAGACGAAACTAATTCGATACTCGATCAATACAAAAAACACTATAAAAAATGCGACGTAGTTCTAGTCGAAAATCAAATGTTTGTAAATGATGTAATGGCATACATGGAAAGAGATATTATACATTATTTTCGAAACAACTATCCAGATATTTGTGTAGTTTCCTTAGATAACAAGCTTAAAAATAGTATCATGGAAAAGAAGAAAAATGAGAATAAATCCAACTATCAGGCTCGTGAAATTTCTAAAGCGGTGGAATTGTGCAATAATTGGGGCGATCAAAAAAGCGTAGATTTGTTATATGAATTTTTAGAATCTGATGATAAAGCTGACAAGGCTCACGATCCTAGTGTGACAATAAATCAACTGGAAGCCTTTTGTAGAAAAGTAGGATATTAACGAATTTTGATCAAAATTCGTCGATTTTAAAAAAGTTTTTTCCAGCTTTCTCCTAGTAAAAAATAAAAATGGCACAAGCTACCCCGCCCTTAGATCTTTGTGTTTGTGCTGAAAGATTTACTTGTCAAGATTTTATTGTTCAGTTGGAGGGTTGTACCGGAGGACCTGTTAAGGTTACTAAGGCTGGGTATGTCAAAATAGACCAAAGTAGTTATTACAAGGTAAAATTGGAAGTATGTGCTACTAAAAAACCTTTTGGTCCGTATACCATCGAACTTCTCAAACTCAGCGATCAGGGACTTCCTACAGTTCTTGCACAAGCTACCGGTTACCCTTGCCATACCGCAGTTCTCGAATGGGAAGGAGTTTTGCTCGAATGCACCAAATTAGCAGTTCGTATTTTTGATGTCCAAACTTTTAAACTTAACGGATGTATTGTAGGCGATGAAGTTATGTACGCAAGAATTTTAGAACTAGCCAAAGATACAAATTTCGACGAGAACATTAGAAAAGTTAATCACGTGGATAACAAGCCTCCTAACCGACCGTATCCGGCGCCTCCATTGCCGCCGCAATTTCCAGCAGGTCCAGCGAATGATCCACTACACCCAGAATATCCTCAAATTGTACCATGGACCACCGTCAATATTCCTTGGAAGAGCGGACTAACACCAATTCCTGCTACAGCAGCTTTTCCATACGTTCCAAATGATGCTTCGGATGCCGACAAAATCTACTACGAAAAACATCAGTCCGTTCCTTACAGTATTTACTTCTATTTAGGACTCGACGCTAGTACAATACCACCAGATAGTCCGAATCTTACAATTTTTCTCAAAAACTTCCAGGACCGCGGCGCTGACAATTACTTGAAAAAAGTTTATATGGCTGCCTTAACCGGATATATTGTCCCTTTCTACGAAGAAAAGATTGATGATATGTTAAACGAAGTCTATACCAAAATTACAGTATTGAATGAGCCAGTTCTAAGTGCATTCAAAACTAGTTTAATTAACTTCTTTTTAAGTCTCCATGTTGGTGTTGATACCTACCCACCAGTAGTTTTGGAATATTTTCAACGATTCGCTGATATTATTGGATTCGGGGATCCGAACAGACCAGGAAGAGATGCTGATTACTTATTTGGTAATACACACGTGGAAGAAGTAAAAGCTTACTTTTTGCAAAGACAAATCGCAATTCTTCAAAATGAAGATAAGTCCACTTTAACTTACTGGTGGGCAAAAGCAGGATTACCTACGGAAAGTCTTCTAATCGAAAGTGTACATAACATTGTTGCTTTCTTACAATACGCCAACACTTTCTATCGTTTAGTTGCTGACAAAATTTGGCATAAGAGAGTCGTCGATGGATTAGTTGTACCTGGCGGAATTAATTCTTCGACTTATATGTTTCCTGCATCGCCAGTGCCTTTGTGGAATGGGCAACCAGTTTTATCTCCTGCTTACGTGGGTCCAGTAGACTTCTTTGCAAAGATGCAAACCGCTGTGACAGAACAGGAACAATTAAATGTTGCCAGGGAAGAATACAGAATTTTAAGTCCAAATACTAACGCTTTTTCTACCGAATACCGACCGCAATTACCAGTGCCAAATCCAGTTCCTAATCCGCCTATTCAATGCAGACATTACTGGCAGCAGATTATGATCGCTAATCAAAGTACTCCTCCTATTTTCAATCCGAGCAATCCAGCTTATCTAACTAATGTCGGAAAATACTTCTATTACGATGTGACTAAATACGCGGGGTTTAATGCGAACGGCTTGTTACAACCATTTCCAAACGATATTAATCCGTTGAATAATTATAATCCAGAAGATTATTTTGGGGTTTCAGCCACTGACAACAATCCAACCTACAACGATGGAACGGTCTTACCAAGAGTAATTAATAACGATGGGACAATTTCAGCTACTTTGGCTGATACAATTCCAGTTTTCCCAACCCCGCAACATTATATGGAATTTGGTCCTGGTTATCGAAGATGCGCCGGAGAAATTCTTAATTACCTTTTCAATATCAAAATGACTAAAAAGTTCGCAAACTTAAACTTTTACGTTGAAGGAGGTGTTCAACCAAGTAATCCACCACCGGTAATTCCGCTTCCATTATCTGAAATGGTAACGTTAGCTCCTTACACCGCAGTACCAAATAATATTAAAGTGCAAGGTCCAAGCTTCTAAAGATTTCTATAGTTATATAAAAAACAAAACAAAATTCGATTAGTAATTTCTCGTAATTTCCCTGATTTCTAACAATTTCTACAGCTATATAGAAAAATAAAAATTCCTAGGAGAACTCTAAAAATAAAAACAAAAATCGACCGATAATTCGACTAATAAACTTCTAGTAATTTCCAGTAATTTCTAACAATTTCTAACAATTTCTACAGCTATATAGAAAAATAAAAATTCCTAGAGAACTCTAAAAAAATAAAAACAAAAATTCTGTCTGAAATTCGACTAATAAACTTCTAGTAATTTTAGAGTTTCCCTAGTGTTCTATAGCCCTATAGAAATTACTGGAAATCATTGGTCGAATTACTAGAAATTATTAGTCGAATTTCAGACAGAATTTTTGTTTTTATTTTTTAGAGTTCTCCTAGGAATTTTTATTTTTCTATATAGCTGTAGAAATTGTTAGAAATTGTCTAGTCGAATTTCAGACAGAATTTTTGTTTTTATTTTTTAGAGTTCTCCTAGGAATTTTTATTTTTCTATATAGCTATAGAAATTGTTAGAAATTACTGGAAATTACTAGAAGTTTATTAGTCGAATTATCGATCGATTTTTGTTTTTATTTTTTAGAGTTCTCCTAGGAATTTTTATTTTTCTATATAGCTATAGAAATTGTTAGAAATTGTTAGAAATTACTAGAAAGTTTATTAGCCGAATTTCAAACAAAATTTTTTATTTTTCTATACAGCTATGGAAATATCGGAGTTTCAGTTTTCTTCTATCATTTCAGATGGAATATATATTCGAATTTTCGGTTGTTTGATTTTAGGTATGATCTTTGGAAGTTTTCGAGGTTTCGGGAGCCAGTTGGTGTAGTTTAAATATGCTATGTCATCTTTTAGAACTACTAATACAGTAGATTGTTCGGTCATTTTTTACAGCTTGAATATAATTAACCAATTATATTATTTATTTACTTTTTAGATTTGGTCGAGGCATTCTCTTCAGCTGAAGAGCTACTTTCGTCTTTAGGTTTTCTGTTTTTCTTGGGCGCAGTCTTTTCTTTCACAGAAACCACGCTTAATTTTGGTTTATGTTTTTCCTCTTCGCTCTTCTTTTCACTTTCGCTAGATGATCCGCCAGCTTGCTTCTCTTCGCCAGAAGATTCCGATTCAGAGTGTATAACCGGCTTTTTGCTAGATTTATTCTCTTTTTCTTCCAATTCTTTCGCTTCTCTTTCTAATTCTTCTCTTAAAACATCAGCGGTTAAAGCGTTCTCTTGAGTTGAAATTCCCAAAGATGCAATATCGTCCATAGTTTTACCTTGATTACTGACTGTATTGTTGACGAATTTAGTGATAACCGTACCATCGATTCTCATTCGAATTATGTTGACCTTACCTCCGAAGAACAATTGATCATAAGCAATACGGGCGATATGCTCAAACCCACGGCCAAATACATCATCGTAGGAATAATATTTAACTCCGTAATCTAATCGGCCGTCTTCGTGTCGTTTGTTATTTTCGATACCGCAGAACTTGGTAGCAAATTGACTTCTTCCGAACCTAACCGATCCCATCATCGAAGGAGAAATGCCCTCGATGATTTTACCAGGCTTTTTCTTGTTTTCTTCAGGAGTTCCAGTTCTTTGATAGATTAACGGATAACGAAGAACTTTATCTCGCATAGTTTTCTCGTTGAGATTATCGATATTCTCGGGCAAAGTTTCGACTAACTCTTGTTTGTGGGCATTTTTCAAGAAAGCAATATAAGCAAGTCGATTAGCTTCGATGAACTTACGATGATTCTCGAACTTAGTGTTCAAATCCATCCCAAGACAATGTCGTTTTGGTTTGGTTTCGTCCTTGTTTTTTGCATCATCGGATTGATCCTTTCTTTCTAAAACACCGTATGGCGAATAGACCGTTTCTTTAATCGCCTGAGCTGTCAAATCCTTATGATAAGGAGTTTCGAAAACTAAAGCTCCGCGGTCGGGTGTTTCTTCGGTTCCGTAATTGTAACCCATCGGAATTACATCGTTAACTACACCCTTGTTGTTCTTAGCGATTTCTTGGATCTTTTCGTCGAAAATAATTTTCTTAGGATCGAAAGTATTGTAAGGACAAGGAATGTATCTCTCGTCTTTATTGGTGGTAGAGGAAGATTTGATGTTATCTTTCTTGGCTACTTCTTTACCCTTTACGCTGCGAAGTCCGGTGTTTGATTTATTCTTTGACATTTTCTCTCAGTATACTCTCAAAAAACTCTAGGGGTTAAGCGGAATGCTTTTTTTGTTTTTCGGAAAAGTAATTTTTTTTAAATCTCTAGAAATAAACTATCTAATGAAAAAAGTTAAAAATCGACCGAGAAACGCTAGAATTTTGGTCGGAAGAAATAGAAAATCAGTACGGAGATTCAGTAAATATTTTTATTTTTAATGGTGTAACTTACGTCGGATTAGAAAGCAGAAGATTAGATTACATTGAAGACGAAAAAAGAGGCGCTAATTGGGTAGCTAAAGCGATAAAAAGAGGTGAATACGATTAACTAAGATTCGATCGGATCTTCGATTAAAATAATTCTATTTTAATTTTAGCAATTTTTATCACAAACTCCATAACCAACCTCGTGAAAGATTTTATAGAGAATGTAATGCTGATATTCTTCTTTTCCTAATCGTCGACAAATGCTGTTCATAAAATCGATCGTCCAGTTAAATAATCCAACGGAAATTCCGATTTTATCTTCTGGAGGAAACATTCGTAAATATTTTTCAAAATGCCCTTTGCATTCTAAACACGGGAAATATTCACATAATCTTCGTATTTGTTTACATACTACTGCTTGTTCATTCGCACTACCAACTCCCGCAGTATTGCATAATAAAACTAACCATGCGCCTCGAAGCTTGTCTCGAATCGAAAAATCGTATATAGTACCCTTAAAATGGTCCTCTTCCATCACTTAATTTTTTAATAATTCTAAAAACTTAGAATTCTTTTGTTCTACTTTATTTTTGAGATTTTCGGAAGAGCCTGATCAAACTTAGTAAAGTTGGTAAATCTTGTGTTTCTGATTTTAAATACATATCCAAAATGATTTGGATATCCGCGACTGAATAATATCTAACTAGATTTTCATCTACGATTTCTTTCTCTGGAGGATCCATTTCCTTTTTCTAATTGTAACAAAAATTACTTTTTGTTTTTATTTTTTGCTTTTCTTTTCTTTTTTCTCAGCAGCTTTCTTATCAATTGTATCACCTACTTCACCAAATTCATCAGCCATTTCAGCCATTGCACCAAACATTGTTTTAAACATTTGACCGGTTCCCATAGATTTACCGTCTTCTTGCACTTGTTTTTGTATCTTCTCGACTTTACTACCCATTTTATCGAAAAGTTCTTCGTTATCGAACATATCTCCAAAAAGTCCGGTAGCTTCCTTCAATTCATCCTTTTCTAGTTTATTGCCTAAACGTCCAGCCATATTTCCAATGAAACTTTTAGTAGTTCCTTCGCCTTCATCAGAAGAGTCTTCGGTAGATTCCTTAGCATCTTCCAAACGACTTTCGAAAATTGCAATTTCCTTTTGTATTTTAGTGTAATCTCTACTCTCTGGATCTAAACAAAAACGAAAAACTCGAAGCAAATTTAGTATTAACTCGTCCCGAAATTGATACTCATATCTGCTTTTAATCATGGCGACCTTGTTAGGATTTTTCTCTTTTTCAATTGCGCTTTCTAATTCGGTTCGAATTTCATCGGCCTTAATATAAGCAATACCAAGACGCAAAATGACTTTCTTTTTGGCTGCTTCAGGTTTCTCGTGCCCAAGATGCAAAACTATCGGGTTATCGAAAATCCAAGAACAAGTTTCGGAAGATCTTAATATTTCGGATTTGTATTGGTTGTATATTTCTAAATAGTATTTCTTGTGAATGACGAATTTATAGTTTGCGTGATTTAAAGAATCAATGTAAGATTGTGTCTGATTTCCGATAATATCTTTGGTTTTGCCGCCGCCAGGTTTGCCATCTTTTTTCGTGTGATCGTGTATTTCTTTAACTAATCCGGCTAAACTTTTCAAAGTTTTCCGTTGTTGATTGACTAACTTTTCTTCTTCATCGGTACTGGACGAAGATTCGGATTTCTTCTCTTTTTTCTTTTTTTCTTCTGCCATTTCTTGTCTCAAGAAATATCTTTATGTTGCGAATAATTTCAGAAGATTTGGAATGGCAAACTAAAAAAGATATTATATTTCAGTGGTTCGAAAGAATTACTGGAAATAAAGTTCGCAATTTGGTTTATAAAGACCGAGATTACGGTGGTTGTGACAATTCAAAAACTATAACGATTAAAATATCGAACGAAATATCTTTTTATTCCGGATCTAATCTTTTAATATCTTTTTCCAATTTTGATCATATGGAAGGTAAGAAGGTTAAAAAGAAGTCTGTAATGCTTAAATTGCTGAATTTCGTTCCGTCCATTTTAGTAGATTGTGAAGGAAATTTACCGAGTTCGGATTTGGATGATAATTTTACTCTTCCTTCTGGATATGCTTATATACCGATTGAACTGGCCGAAGTTTGTTCGAAGGAAACTGCTGAAATTATACGGTCTACAGAAATTAGAAACGCAATATATGAATTAGAAGATAAGGTGTTGTGTAAAATATGTTATAATAACAGCGAAAATATGAAGCTTATCTGTAAAAATAAACACCGATTTTGTTCAGAGTGCCTGAAATTACTATCATCGTGTCCTCTCTGCCGGGAAGCTATTATTTTTTAGAATAATTTTTATAGCTTTATAAAAAATGGAGATTCTGTTAGAAATTTTAGCTAGATTACCAACTCGCAAAGATATTTATGCATTTGCGTCGACCACTTACGAAATTCAATATTTTATAGAGGAAGTCTTGAAAAATCCGCTTTTTTATCCGAAATGGTTCGAAAGTAATGGACTGGAATATACTACTTCTAATCCAAAATTACTTTTCGAATTATTGGCTGCTCCATCTACTAAAAATCTCCCAGATTTAGTTGTCAATTATAGTAAAAAATACGGCGAGTTGGTTGCGGTAGAATTGTTGGAAGATTTATTTAACTTGGGAAAGATTGAAACAAAAGAGGGGCTGTTGGAAGTTTTTAAAATCTTTATTCTATCGAAAGAAGAGAAATTGGCTATCGCAACTTTCAATAGACTTCCTAATATACCAGGAAGTACGATAAAATATATTCCTACTAGCGTAGGATCAACGGACTTAACTGATATGATGATTAAATATGATATGATTGAATTATTAAAATTAATATTAGCGAACCAGGATAGTAAATATTACACTATCGGAATTTTGGCTGGTGCGATTTGTTCCAAAAATAGAAAAGTAGTTGAAAGTATTTTAGAAGTGCTTCCTTTGGACAAGATGGTTCCTCATCTTAGGTTGCAAGTAGAACAATTTCTAGCTTCCGAAAATTAAAATATTTCGATCGAAATATCAAAAATATAATCTTCTTAAAAATCTAAGGTGATATATTCGATCGAATATCCACAAATAATATATATTTGATCGAATTTTTAGTTTTTTCTAGAGAACTCTAAAATATAATCTTCTAAAAATCTAAGGTGATATATTCGATCGAATTTTTAGTTTTTCTGAGAGCTCCTAGAATTTTTAGTTTTTTCTAGAGAACTCTAAAATATAATCTTCTAAAATTCTAAGGTGATATATTCGATCGATTTTTAATATTTGCGGATGTTTGGTCGAATATATAGTTTTTCTGAGAGCTCCTAGAAAAAACTAAAAATTCTAGGAGCTCTCTAAAAATAAAACTTTCTAATCTTCTAAGTCTATATATTCGATCGAATTTTTAGTTTTTCTAGGAGCTCTCTAAAAATATAATCTTCTAAAATTCTAAGGTTATATATTCGATCGAATATATCTAAAAATAAAACTTTCTAATCTTCTAAGTCTATATATTCGATCGAATATATCTAAAAATTGCTCGATTAAAAATCATCCGGGTTTATATATTCGGTCGAATATATCTAAAAATATATTAATTCTATTATATCTAAGATTTATCTAGAGCCTGATCTAGAACGAGTTCCTGAAGAAGAAGTTTTCTTCTTTGGTGATACTTTTGGTGTATCGTCAAATTCTTCTACAATTTCTCCTTCATCTGCGGTTCCCTCTGCTTCTTCTTCGGCAGATTCGGCGGATTTCTTACCCTTCTTTTCTTCATCCTTTTTATCTTTTTTATTTTTACCAGTAGCAAGATTCTTTTCCATGAAAAGACGTGGCTTGGCTGACTTTTTGGAAGCTTTTCTTTCGGCGGCTTCAGCTAATAATCTGTCGGAAACAGCTTCAAAACTAGAAATTGCGTTATCAAGTTTAGGAACATTGAACTTGCTGAAGATTCTAGTTCCATCTGAACGTTCTGCGGACACCAATTCGGCTTTAAGAATTCCGATAGATTTGGCATTATCGGTCTTGACTAAGTCTTTGAGAACAGCATAAGATTTGCCATCGGGATCGGTGTAAGTAAATCCGAATCCGACCGATCGGGCAGCGGATGGACGGACATTCTTATCCTCGTCTTCTTCCTCTCCCTCTTCTGCGGATTTTTCTCCTGTTTTGGCCTTTTTAGCAGAGAGACTGACTTTGGCGTTTGGCCCTGTGGTTAACTTGGAGATAATCAAATATCTGCCAGCTTCGCCAGAGAGAATCTTTTCCAAACTTGCCGGATTCTTTCTTGATTTATTATCCAAGAAGTCGGCAAGTTTGTTTCGAATGTTCTTTGCAGGAATCCCACCTAAAGTACAAACTGTCACACCATTAACATCAATCACTTCAATTCCTTCGACGGCGACGGTCTTTCCGCTAACATAAGCGCCGATTGAGACGTAAGTTCTAATATCGTTCACGTCAATAGGTGCAACTTCTTTAGCTTGTGCTGCTTTATCTTTGCCTTGTTTAACAAGTTCGTCGAAGCGGTCCGCTCTTTCTTCGTCATATTCCTCGGATTTTCTATCTAAAACCGCTGGGTAGAAAGCATGTTCCTTAATAAAAGTTTTGACGCCTCCCGCGACTTTTGTTTCGGAAGGAACAGCTCCTTGGAATGCTAAAGCTTTGTAAATAGAATCCAAATCACCGGACAAGAAAACATTAAGAGATTTATCGACGTGATCGTTCTTTTTAGAAGCTTTGTATGATTCTGGAAAAGATTTTAAGTAATCCTCTAAAGGAATGGAGGCGACGTAAAGAACATTTTCACCGAGTTTTTGTTGCTTGACTTTTGTTCTTTGTTTCTCGGTTCCTGTTGTAGGTTCCCAGACTTTTTCATAGGCAGTGTTCAATTTTCTAATTCTTTTGGCTTGGTTTTTAACTTGCTCAACACCTTTATCATTGTATTGATTCAAACCAACAACATGGAAAGAAAGAGTTTTTGCGGCGACATTACCGGCCTCGCGTGTCCATCTGTATTTGTTGTCTTTCTTTTCGAGCTTTCTTTCTTTTTCAGGTGCTTCGAGTAATTCAGTCACGTATTGTTTCGACATCTTGCTTTTCTGAAGTAGGAAGTTCCTTTATGACTTTCGTCTTTTTCTTGGGCGGGAAAACCTAAAATATTTTTATTTTAAGGAGAACTTTTCGATTTTTTTACAGACCTGTAAAAAAATTACTCGGGGAAGATAAAATCTCTTAAACAAATTAATAAAATATGTGCAAGTTTTTCAGGGAGTTCGGAGAGATCATAGATGTAAATGTTAGAGTTTTTAGAATTTTGCAGAGTTTGAGGTTTAAATACTACTTTTTTATATCCAATGCCTTTATTAACAGTTTGATAATATTTTACTAAGTAATACAATCTTTCGGAGACTAGATTTCTATCATCGACCGGTAAATTCTTAATAAGTCGGTTGTATTTTAGGCATTCCTCCGATAAAAGATTACGATCTAACTCTTTGGCTTTTCTGGCTTTTCTCTCGCAAACTTTATAAACTTCTAAAATACTATTAGACATATTCTCAGCTGAAAAAGATCTTTTTCTATTAATTAAAAGTTTTATCCTTTAAAATTCGTTTTACTGTGCGGTCTGGAGTATTTGACCGGAACTGAATTTTTTCCCAATCCTTTCATACTTTCCAAAGATTTAACTGCTTCGTAACAGAAGGGAATAACATCCTCGTTTCTAGCGGCGCTTTTCAAAATCATAAATTCTCCAGTCGGTCCGACAATCGCATTAAAAAATCTAACCTGATGAACTAGTTCGTCGATTGGTGTGTTGGGGTATTGATCTATTTTATCATAAATTTCTGGCAACATTACCATGAAGTATGGTACGAAAGTTGGATAATTAAAAATCGCCGGAAGTTCTGGATCACCTAGCACACGATGTTCTACTTCGGAAAATCGAATATCAAAATCTTTACTTAACTGCGGAAGTAGCCAATCGAAAAATTTAATTTCTTCTAAATGTTTGCAATGTCCACAATCCTTTGCAACGCGGATAATCAAATACGGTTTTCTGTCGGATTTTTTCAGCATTTCTTTTCGAGCGAAAAGTCTTTATGTTTTTAATTTTATTTTTTCTCTTCTTTTCCTTTTTCTAATGGAAATTCTATTCTACCGTCGGCATTAACTGTTATTCTTCGAATAATAATACTGCAAGCTGTGACCATATATTTCGTGTTACTACTGGACTCTTTTAATTTACAAGATAACACTGTATCACAACCTTTTGTAAAACAACCGCCATAGAATATCCCGCTTTCGTGACTTCGGACGAAAGACCAGCCTTGTAAAGATTTGATATGAGGAGGTGAAGAAAAATGTCGATTAATAAAAATACTAGAAACTAGTGACGGCGGAAGCTCCTCGAAAACATAATTTTTTTCATCTCCTTGAGTAATGGAACTATGTTGAAATGGACTGCTGCCAATACCCTGTGTCGGATGAAGATCTGAATATATCTTGGAATAGTTTTGCTCGTCGAAACTGACATTTTCGGCACCCCACATTACCGCAGTGGTTAATCCTGGATGCTTTAAAGAAAGATGAACCACTTTACCAGGTTTCTTAGAGTTTTTCCTACTAACTTCGAAAACATCGGTAATGTGAAATGTTCTGTCCATACTGCGCGCCTTTCGCTCTTTGTTAGTAATATCAACAAATTCTCCGTAAAGCACTGGCTCGACAATTTCATCTTCGCCTTCGAAGATTTGTTTAGTAATTTCTTCAGTTACTGGAATATTAATCCATTGATCTTTGTCTTCATCGTATTTTTGAATTAAGATTAGTTTGTTGACGTTCAGATTAAAATCGTAAGTTAAAGTGGGTTTTACATCCTCTGGATAAAGAAAAAGGGGAACAGCTTTTCCGGAATCCAAAGAAAAAGTCCACATTTCCAAACAAGTAATTTCGTGCTCGGGTTTTTCAGTTGAAAAGTCTGTAATTTCTGAAGCATTTCCTATTTCTTTGTAATATTCATCCCGAAAGCCTTTTTCGAGAAAATAGTTTGAAAGAAAGAGCGATGATGTGGTGGTTTTATTATGAAAAGTAGTAAATTTGGTTCCACACGTTGCTCTGGGAGTTATTTTAAATCCGTGATATTCAACCCAAGCGAATCGGTAGTTTTTAGCAAAATCTCTTTTGATTTTTCTGGCTGGCAGGACATAATAAAGTGTTGTTGCAGTTAGTAAATCTACACCTCCTGGCAGTTCATATCGGACCGTCTTGGTTTTTTTCTTTTTATCTTCTGTTACAACTGCCGAAGTGAGCGGTTTGACAGATAAACTCGACCAATTAATCACTTCATGTTTTTCGAAGTGCGTTGGATGTATTTTGTTCTCCGGAGTTTTGAACATCTCCGAGTACTCGGATTTTTTGATCGCATTTCTCTCTGTACTTTTTCGGTCCATTTTACAAAAGACCTACCAGCTTTATGACTATTTTTTCGAAAAAAAGTTTTGAGCTCCAGAAACTTTTTTATTTTTAGTTTTCCCGCCCTACAAAAAGAAATAGTCATAAAGGACTTTCTCGGAGACTAAAAGAGAGAAAATGGACTCTAATACTACTGCATTCGAAAACTTTTTGAGCGAATCGCTCGCCACTGACTTGGAAGGATTGGAGGCTCAAAATGATACTTCTGATACATATAGAGGTATCGTTAATGATTTGGCGGAATTGTCAGATAAAGAATTACTTAAGCGATATAACGCCATCGTTCCTGAAGGATTCGAAATTGCTTCAAAAGATAAAGAAGCAATCAAGAATCTGAGTGAGACCCTAGGTCTTGAAGCGAACAAAAACGACCTCGGTGAAAAGGGGACCCGAATTAGCGAAGCTATCGCTCGACTCAAAAGAGCTCAAAAGACTCGAAAGACTGTCTCTGCTTCTTCTGGTTCTGACGAAGGTGCTAAGAAAACACCAGCGAAGTCTGTTAAGAAAGCACAAAAATCCGCATCTGGTTCCGGGTCTGGTTCTGAAGATACTAAAGCCAAAAAGCCTAAAGCAAAAGCTTTGAAAAAGAAAACTGTGCCTGCTGGAAAAGGAAAAGCCAGAGGAGCTGCAGGAAGTGCCAAAGTTATCCCTTCTGAAAAGAAAGATGATCTCGAGGGTCTTCCTGATTCTTTCTGGGAAAGCACTCACCCTGGAGCCAATGAAGCTGCTGATATTAAATCAGAAGAAGAGGACGGAGATCTTCTTCAAACTGATAAAGAAAGGAGACGAAAGGAAGCCAAAAGAAACGACTTACTTACAAAATACAAACCTGCAGAAGGATTCACTTACAAAAGATACTTCCAACGCAATTTAACTTTGATTAAAGGGCTAAACATCACCAACAATAACTTCGCGGAAGCTTTCGGACGTTATGGTAATGATGCTAGATTTAAGTTTGTTGGTACAAGTAACTTTGAAGATAAATTTACCGAAAATCCTGAGTACCGTATCATCGATAAAGCCAGATTAGAAAGAATGAAGAATTTAGCTACTGCTCGTCTCAAGGTTTACGAATTCTGGATGGAAGCTAAAGGTAAACGTCCTGCAGTTGAGCCTAAAACTCCTGTCTCTGGCGTTGGTAATCTTCGTTATGTTCTTTCTTCAGAAGGTATCGACTGGCTTCACGCGGAAAAATTTCGAGCTCCAGAAAACAAAGAACCAGTTTACAAAGGTAAAACTTATTCTGATTTATGGAGTTTCCTTCAAGCGAGACTCGGAAAGAAAAAGGAACAAACACATCTTTGGAAAGGAGAACTTATCAAAAAGAGTTTTGCCACTCTTGCTGCCAGAGCACTTGCTTCTCACACTGCTGTAAAATCTGACTCTGAAAAAGCCAGAATCAAGGCAGCCGGAATTAAGGTCAGCGCTGGTAAATACAAATGGTCGCCTGCTATGGTATCAAATCTCGGAAAAGGAACTAAAGCTACTTGGAATCGTGAACTAGTTGTGGATGAAAAAACCGGAAAAGAAAAGTTAACAAGAGTTGATAATACAACCAAGTCCAGTGTTATCGACCTTGTCGCCGAAGAAACTAAAGCACGTGTTAAAGCTCAAGAAGGAAAGAGAGCCGAATCGCCAATTTATGCCACCGATAAATACATCTGGTCTACTAACATCGCATCCTTAGCCGAATATTTAATGACCAACGATCTTAAAACTCACGCCGATAAAAAGTTTGCCGGAGAATGGAAAACTAATCAAGATTACATTCAAGAAGTTATTGACGAAGCTAACGCAATTAAAGAGTTCTCTGATGGAATTAAGAACGCTGCCGCTGCTGCTAAAAAGAAGAAAACCGTAGGACCTCGAGGTAGAAGAGGATCCGCATAAGGTGTCATAAAAAAACAAATAAATTGTGGGTACAATTTATAAATTATTCTAAGAGTTCTCCTGAAATTCTATAAAATCCTATAAGTTAGTAAATCTCGAAAAACTAGTAAAAATTATTCTAGGAGCTCTCCTAGAAAATCTATAAAATCCTATACATCTCGAAAATCTCGAAAAACTAGTAAAAATTATTCTAAGAGTTCTCCTAGAAAATCTATAAAATCTTACGAAATCTCGAAAAAGTAGTAAATTTCGGAAATTTCGAAAAACTAGTAAAAACTATTCTAAGAGTTCTCCTAGAAATTCCATAAAATCCTATACATCTCGAAAATCTCGAAAAACTATTCTAAGAGTTCTCCTAGAAATTCTATAAAATCCTATACATCTCGAAAAGTAGAAA
>Ga0315291_10001740_pt1 | contig 28900 bp, 25 predicted proteins | sample YL17G12_20_MG_FD_203070 | JGI IMG/M metagenome (GOLD analysis project Ga0315291, IMG submission 203070) | Sediment microbial communities from Yellowstone Lake, YNP, Wyoming, USA - YL17G12_20 | ecosystem: Environmental > Aquatic > Freshwater > Lake > Sediment | place: USA: Wyoming | collected...
GCACGGCCAGTTCGCCCTCCACGCTGGAGCCGGAGCCGGGATGGAACCACATTTCGACGGTGGCGGACTGGCCGGCGCGGCCCTGGAACTGCCATTCGTCGCGGGCCGCCGCCTCCAGTTTCCCCTCCACAGGCTCACCTGGTACAAGCCACGCCGCGGCCCGCGCCTTTTGCTGCGCCGGGGTCTGCGTCGGTCCGGGCAGCGCCAGCGAGGGTGCTATCCAGCGTTGTGCCAACGCCGCACCCGCCAGATACGCCGCGCCTGCCAGCACGACCGTCAGCGCTACCCACCCCAGCAACGAAAGGGGGGTTTTGCGGCGATTACCGTCGTACAACCTTCCCCTGCATATCCGGTGGCACCGGCACTCCCATCAGGTCGAGCACGGTGGGGGCCACGTCCATCAACTGCAGCCCCTCCACGGTCCGCCCGCCGTGGTTCCGGCGCGGGTCCCACAGGATGAAGACACCGTGCTGGTCGTGGTTGGCGTCGTCCGGGCCGGTGTCGTTTTCGAACGTGTACAAGTCCGGAAGGCCGAACGAGCCGACCGCCCGCCAGCGCAGGTCACCAAAGTAGACCATCAGGTCAGGCGGCACGTTGCGTACCTCCCGGTACAGTTCCTCTGGCTTGAAGACGGCTGACCCCATCGGCTTGCCCTGGTCGTCGGGGATGGCCTCGATCATCTCTTTGACCTGGTCGCGTACCTTCTCATAGTCCTGGGCGGGGATCTTGCCCTGCGGCTCGCGCCCCTCGACGTTCAGGAAGACGCGGGCATAGTACCCACCGGCGCCCCAGGCGGTGGTCTTTTCCCAGTCCACATCAACTTTCTCGAAGGGCACCAGGCCCTCGTACTGCGGCCCCTCCTTCAGGACCAGCAGCCCTTCCCGCCGGAACCATTCGTTGATGGCAAACCCACCCTGCATCGCCTTGGCTCCGTGGTCCGAGACGACCAGCACGACCGTGTCGTCGTCGAGCATCCCCAGCAGTTCCCCCACTTCCCGGTCCAGGTAGCGGTAATACTCGGGAATGGAGTCCTGGTAGGGGTTGCCCGGCTCGTGCCTGGGATGTTCGACGTCCCAGAGCTTCCACATCCCGTGGTGGATGCGGTCCAGGCCGATCTCGACGAACATGAAGAAATCCCACGGCTTCTCCCGGAGGAGGTACTTGATCACCGCGAACCGCTTCTCGGTCATCTCCTGGATCTGCCGCAGGAGGAAAGACTTGTCCTCGGTGCGGAACTGGGGCACGTCCACGTCGTACGGGCGGCCGTCGAGCACCCGTTCGATCTCGTAGCGCAGCTCGTGGGGATACGTGTACTGCTTGTCCGTGCTGGGGGTGAGGAAGCAACTGATCATGTGGCCCTTGAGGGGCTGAACCGGGTAGGTCTGCGGCACGCCGACGGCGATGGAGGTCTTGTCCGCCTCGGTCAGGACGTCCCACACCCGTTTCTCGTGGATGGCGTTGGCGGTAGCGATGGTCATGCGGTCGTACGAATAGTCGGCCCGATTGCGGAAGCCGTAGAAGCCCAGCACGCCGGGGTCCTTGCTCGAGACCATCGAGGTCCAGGCCGGGACGGTGATGCACGGAACGCTGCTCGAGAGTGGACCATAGATTCCCTCGCCCATCAACCGGCTGAGGGTGGGGAGTTGCTCCTTCAGGCCCAGGCGATTCTCGGCGCTGGTTTGGAATAGCACCGCGGGTGGCGCACAGTCCAGGCCCACGACGAAGACTTTACGAGGTTGGTGTCGTTTGAACAGTTTCAGCATTGTCCCGCTTTTTCACTCCATCCAATAGCACCCGCGCGACCTCGGGGCGGGTGAACTCGGCGGGGAGCATCTCCCCCCGCTCCAGCATCTGGCGCACCTGAGTGCCGCTGAGGAAGACCCAGTCCTCTTTCCCGTGGGGGCAGGTCTTGGCGGAGACGACGCCGCCACACTTTTTGCAATAGAAGGCGTGCTCGAACTTGAGCGGCACGATGCCGATGTCATCCGGCGCAAATTCGTCAAAGATGTTCTGGGCGTCGTACGTGCCGTAATACTTGCCCACGCCGGCGTGGTCGCGCCCGACGATAAAGTGGGTGCAACCATAGTTCTTGCGGGCGATGGCGTGGAAGATGGCCTCCCTGGGGCCGGCGTAGCGCATGGCGGCGGGGAACACCCCCAGGATCACCCGCTCGGCCGGATAGTAGTCGCGCAGGATGGCCTGGTAGGAAGCGATGCGCACGTCGGCCGGGATGTCGTCGTCCTTGGTCTCGCCGACCAGCGGGTGGAGGAACAGCCCATCCACGATCTCCAACGCCGTCTTCTGGATGTATTCGTGCGCCCGGTGAATGGGGTTGCGGGTCTGAAACCCGACGACCGACCGCCAGCCCCGCCGGGCAAACATGCGCCGGGTCTGGGTCGGGGTGTGACGCAGTTCGGGGAACTCACTCTGGACGGCGCTGGGCCAGTCCACCACCCAGACGTCGCCGCCCAGCAGCACTTCGCCCCGGCCGTAGAGCCGGGCCACGCCGGGATGGGCCTCTTCGGTCGTCCGGTAGACCTCGTGAGCCTCCCGCTCTTTGACCTGGCGGTCGTAGGGAACCTTTTCGGCGACCTCCAGCACGGCCAGGACAGCATCACCTTCGCAGAGGGCCACCTCCTGCCCCACCTGGATGCGGTCGGCCAGGTCTTGGTCCACGGCCAGCGTGACGGGGACGGCCCACACCAGGCCGCTGGTCAGCCGCATCTCTGCGACGCAGCGGGCATAGTCGTCTTTGCCCATAAAGCCAGTGAGGGGGCTGAGGACACCGGTGGCGATCAGTTCCAGGTCAGAAAGGCCCATCGAATCCAGGGGAACCTTGACCATCTGCCCGGCGCGCTCGTGCACGGCCTGGCGCACCTCGCCGCGCAGGACGCGGTCTACGAGTACACCACCGTGGGGGCGGATGATGTCATAGTATGGCTCGCTCAACGTTTGCTCCTTCACTTAAGATGATGCTTCTACTATGGGTACCAGATTGTACCACCCTGACAGAGGCTGTCAAGGAGACGAGGCAAGTTGCCCACGAATGCCTCCGTTGGTACAATAGTAGACGGCACTCATCATAGCACGCTCGTGTGCACGTTCAGTTAGTGAAACGTGACATATTGCTTAGAATCCTGATGCTTGATCGAACGCTTCCCGGCGCTGGCCAGGTATCGCGGCGTTCCTCTGGCTGTTATTATCTCCCTTCAATACCGTTCGTAATGCACCTTGCGCTCGTCCATCTTGGTGTGGGGCGGCCTGGACTCGGCCGGGTGCCCCACTGGCACCAGGCACAGGACGCGCAAATCGCGCGGGATGCCCAGCACGCTCCGCACGTGCTCCTCGGACGAGGGGGTCGGGTACACCCCGATCCACACCGCGCCCAGGTCGAGCCCGGCGGCCGCCAGGAGCAAATTCTCCGTCGCCGCGCTCGTATCCTCCACCCAGTGGTCAGAGTGGCGCTCGTGTCCACAGATGGCGAACACCACCGGCGCGTCCGCGCACATATAGGCCCAGGGGTGGGTCTCGGCCAGCCGCCGCCGCAAGGCCACCTCCCTCACCACGACGAACTCCCAGGGCTGGATATTATCGGCCGACGGTGCGGCCATGGCCGCCTCCAGCAGCGCCTTGATGTCCGCGTCGGAGACGGGCTCGGCGGTATACTTGCGGATGCTGCGTCGTTTCCTGATTAAGTCAAGCATCTCTTACCCCCTCCTTACATAATACCTCGGGCGCCAGCCCCGCGATACCAGTTCGCTTCTTTTTGCACCTCCCGGCGCTCCGAGCGGACAACAGTCCGCGCCCTCAACTGACGAGGCAGTCTTCAGCCAGCGCCACCGCGCCCCACAGCGGCGCATCGTCCCCCAGCGCGGCCGGCACCACCTCGAAATGGACCTCCGGCAGCGCCGTCTGGCGGGCGGTGCGCCGGACCACCTCCCAGAAGCGCTCCCCTGCCTTGGTCACGCCGCCACCCAGGATGAAGCGCTGCGGGTTCACCAGGTTGGCCGCGTTGCCGATGCCCACGCCCAGCGCCCAGGCCGCCACCTCCAGCGCCTCCCAGGCCAGTCCGTCCCCCTGGGCCGCCGCCTGGCTCACCAGTTGGGCGGTCACCGCCTGCAAGTCGTGCCCCGCCAGTTCCCGCAGGACCTGGCCCCGCTCCGGCTGTGCCTCCAGCCACTCGCGGGCGCGCTGCGCGATGTACGGCCCCGAGGCCAGCCGCTCCACGCACCCGCGCTTGCCGCACAGGCAGACCGGCCCATGCGGGTCCACCACCGTGTGCCCGATCTCGCCGGCCATCCCCTCGGCCCCCCGCCAGGGTTGTCCGTTGAGGACCCAGCCGCCGCCGACGCCGGTGCTGACCGTGATGTACATCAGGCTCTCTGTACCCTGGCCGGCGCCGAAGCGATGCTCGCCCAGCGCGGCGACGTTGGCGTCGTTGTCTACGCTGGCGGGGGCGCCGAACTCGGCCTCCAGTATCGCGCGCAGGGGCGTATTTTCCCAGCCCGGCACGTGGTGTGAAAGGCGCACCGTGCCGGTGCTGGCGTCCACCGGCCCGCCGAAACTGACCCCGACCGCCGCCGGCTGCTCCCCGGCCAGCAGTTCCCAGGCCAGCGCGCGCATGGTTGCCAGGTCGTAGGCTGCATCGGCGCCGGGAGGGGAGAACACCCGCCGGCAGGCCCGCCACTCCCGCTCGCCCGCAGCGATTACGGCCGCGGTGTGCTTGGTGCCCCCAAAGTCGAGCACCAGGAACAGTTCACCCTTCATCCGACCTCAACCGTCTGGATCAAGACCTCCGTCCCGCCAGCCAGGTCCTCTGGGCGGGGCTGGCGCCCGCCGACGGCGATCTGGAACTGGCCTGGCTCGACCACCCGCCGTCCCGCCTCGTCTATCAACGACAGTTGGCGCGCCCTCAGCGTGAACGTTACCCGCTTCGTCTCGCCCGGCCCCAGGTGAATGCGCTCGAATCCCTGCAACTGCCGGATGGGCACCGGCACCGACGCCTCGACGTCGCTCACGTACAACTGGACCACCTCGTCGCCGGCGCGCTGGCCCGTGTTCTCTACCTCCACACTGGCGGTGAGCACGGGCCCATCCACGCCGGACGCACCCGCATCCGCCTCGTCCAGGGCGATGGTCTCCGCGCTGAGTTGCAGGTTGCGGTACGCAAAGGTTGTATAACTCAACCCGTGGCCGAAGGGGAACAGCGGCTCCCCCCGGAAATAGCGATAGGTCCGCCCCTCCATCCGGTAGTCCTCGAACGGAGGCAGGTCTTCCAATGATTTGTAGTACGTGACCGGCAGCCGCCCGGCGGGGTTGGTGTCACCGAACAGCACGTCGGCGAGCGCTTCTCCGCCCGCCTGCCCGGGATACCAGGCTTCCACGATAGCCGGGACGTGCTCCGCCGCCCAGTTCACGGCCAGGGCGCTCCCGTTCAGTAGCACCAACACCACCGGCTTGCCCAGGGCGTGGATGCACTGCAGCAGCGCCTCCTGCGGGCGGGGCAGCCGGATGTCCGTGCGGTCGCCGCCCTCGAAGCCGGCCACCTGGACCGGCATCTCCTCCCCTTCCAGCGCCGGAGAGAGGCCCATCACCATGACCACCACCTGGGCCTTGCGGGCCGCTTCCAGCGGGTCTCCCAGCACGTCCGTCCCTGGGACCGACCACAAGAGTTGGATCTGCGGATCCAGGCTGCGGTTGACGTAATCCAGCCGCAGGTCGTAAAAGCGGCCCGCCTCCAACTCCACCTCTTGGGTCCTGGTGATCGCGTGGTGGATGCCCCGATACTCCACCACGAGTTCGCCGTCCAGGTAGAGCGAGTACCCGCTGAAGCCGCTGACGCCGAGCCGGTACCTCCCGCTGGCAGGGGGGACGAGCGAGCCGGTCCAGCGCACCGCAAAGGGTTCGGCCTGGCTTCCGTTCAGCGGCGTGGCGCTTTTCCAGGTGAAATCCACTCCAGGGTCCACCCGCGTGAAGGCAGGCTCTCCCGCCATCGCCAGGTCCCCGTAGTAGGCCCCGGTCAGCCCGGTCTGGTGCGCGTCGGGGTCTGCCGGGCGCAGGCAGGCGGACGGGATGGCCACGAGCGGGGGCACCCCGTCGGCGATTTCGCAACCGCGCGCATAGTAGACCCTGGTGGTGGGCGAAATCTTCTTGCGGATGCCCTCCAGCGGCGTGACCGCCCGCGACGGCGTGCCGTTGTAGTTGCCCAGGAGCACCTGCAGGTCGTCGGCGTTGGGGCCAATGACGGCGATGGATTCCAGGTCCTTGCGCAGAGGCAAGAGGCTCCCCTCGTTCTTGAGCAGGACGATGGACTCCCGCGCCGCCTGGAGCGCCAGCGCCCGGTGCTGCGGAGAGTCGTTCACCTGGTAAGGGATGTGGGCGTAGGCCACCCGCTCGGGCGGGTCAAACATCCCCAGGCGGAAGCGAGCCGTAAAGAGCCGCTTGACGGCCCGCTCAATCGCTTCCTCCGAGATCAGCCCCTGCTCCACGGCCTCCACCAGCGCGGGGTAAGTCTCGCCACAGTTGAGGTCACAGCCGGCCTGGACGGCCAGCGCGGCCGCCTCTGCCGCGGTGTTCACCACCTGGTGGTGCGCGTAGATGTCGCGGATGGCGCCGCAATCGGAGACCACGTAGCCATCAAATCCCCACTCCTGGCGCAGGATGCGCTCCAGCAAGGTCGGGCTGGCGCAGCAAGGCTCCCCGTTGGTGCGGTTGTAGGCCCCCATCACGGAGACGGCTCCGCCTTCCTTCACGCAGGCCTCGAAGGCGGGCAGGTACGTCTCCCGCAGGTCCCGCTCGTCTGCCTGCGCGTTTAAGTGGTGGCGGGCTGGCTCCGGCCCGCTGTGCACGGCGTAATGCTTGGGCGTCGCCACGAGTTTGAGATAATAGGGGCCGGGCTGGCTCTGCCCCACGTCGTCTCCCTGCAGCCCTTTCACGAAGGCCACGCCCAGCCGGGCCGTGAGATAGGGGTCCTCGCCGTAGGTTTCCTGCCCCCGCCCCCAGCGGGGATCGCGGAAGATGTTGACGTTCGGCGACCAGAAGGTCAGGCCCGTGTAGATGTCGCGCACCCCTTGCCGGACCGCTTCGTGGTGCTTGGCGCGTGCTTCGTCCGAGATGGCCACCGCGACGCGGTGCACCAGGTCGCGGTTCATGGTGGCGGCCAGGCCGATGGCCTGCGGAAAGACGGTGGCCACTCCCGCCCGTCCCACCCCGTGCAGGCATTCGTTCCACCAGTTGTAGGCGGGGATGCCCAGCCGCTCGATCGCCGGCGCGTCGTACACCATCTGGAAGACCTTCTCCTCCAGCGTCAGCCTGGAGACCAGGTCCTCCACGCGCTCTTCGATGGACCGGGACAAGTCCTGCCACACGGACGTGGAATCACAAATGGCGCCCCCGGGACGGGGGCTACGAGCAGAGGCGGCTATCCCATTGAGTGATCGGTCGTCAGGTCCCATGTCTGCTTTTTCCTCTCAGACTGCCGAGTTCGCCTTGACGAACTCGATCAGTTCATCCACCTGCGTGTATGCCAGGCAGGTGACGGTATCCGCCGCGCCGTAGTAGATGGCGATGCGCCCGCTGGGTGCGTCGCACAGCGCCGCGCCGGGGAAGACCACGTTCGGTACGTCGCCGACGCACTCGTACAGTTTCTGCGGTGAGATGATGTACGGCGCGGTCCGGTACATCACCTTCCACGGCTGGTCCACGTCCAACAAGGCGGCACCAGCACTGTACACGAACCCGTTACACGAGGTCAGCACGCCGTGATAAATGAGCAACCACCCCTCCGTCGTCTCGATCGGGATGGGGCCGGCGCCGACCTTGGTGCTCTGCCAGCCATCTTTTGCGCCCATCACGAAGCGATGATGCCCCCAGTGGCACAGGTCAGGGCTTTCGCTGTAGAACATGTCCCCCCACGGCGTATGCCCCCGGTCGCTGGGGCGGCTCAGCAGGGCGAACTTGCCGTTGATCTTCCTGGGGAACATGACGCCGTTCCGGTTGTAGGGCAGGAAGGCGTTCTCTAACTGGTAGAATTTCTCGAAATCGTAGGTATACCCCACGCCGATGGTCGGCCCGTGGTAGCAGTTGCACCACGTGACGATGTAGCGGTCCTCGATCCAGCACACACGTGGGTCGTACCCATAGACCCATTGCCCGACGTCGGGGTCGTCGCAGATCCACTGGATGCGCTCGTTCTGGATCTGCCAGTGCACCCCGTCCTGGCTCTTCCCGCTGTGAAGTTGCATGAAGCGCCGCCGGTCGTCGCAGCGAAAGACCCCCGCATAAGCGCCCTCGAACGGCACGACGGCGCTGTTAAAGATGCTGTTCGAACTGGGGATCAGGTCGCGCGGAATGATCGGGTTGCGGCTCGAACGCCACACCACGTCGTGGCAGTCGGCCGGCTTGTCTTCCCATGGAATGTTGGGCAGCGCCGGCCCAATAATGGTCTGTTTTGTACCTGTATTTCCCATGCTGATGGTTCTCCTTTCGGGTGTACGCCGATGGGGGCCGATGGGGGCCGATGGGTACATCGGGACATCGGGACATCGGACCACCCACCCTGATATGATTCCGGTGCTCTAATTGCTCTGGCCCCCGTCGCCGGGGGCTAGTCCACTCGTGTCTATCCTCGCTCCGCCAGCCGGCGGATCAACTCTCGATATGCCCGGTAGTTCCCGTAGGGCACGTACTCACGCACCCGCCCGTCCACCAGCGGCACGGTTCCGCCTTGCTCCAGGAGTGGCGGCACGACCCGCATGATCTCCGCCTCGAGCGCGGCCGGGTCCGCCTCCAACACCCGCACGTCAATCCCGCCGATGAGCCGCAGGTCGCACCCGTACTCCCGCCGCAGCGCCACGTAGTCCAGGCCCGCCGGGCCGGTATTGCCGATCCACAGCGTGTTGATGCCGGCCTCCAGCACGGCCGGAATGAGTTCCCGCACCTGGCCATGGCTGTCGAGGATGCGCACCCCTACGCCGTGAGCCTCGAGCAGGTCGCACAGCCGCCGGTAAAGGGGCTGCATGAAGCGACCGAAGACGTCGGGGCCGACGACCGGCGCCGTGTTCGAGGCGATCGGCTCGTCGAACAAGGCGTAGTCGAACTGCGCCGCCTCCAGGGCAGGGGTGAGCACCTCGACCAGGAAATCGGCCAGAAAACCGGTCATCCCGGCCACCAGGTCTGGCGCGTCGTAAATCATGTACAGCAGGTCGGTCAGGCTCTCCCAGCCCCCGACCATGAGCGAGAGCAGGAAGCCCCGGCAGACCCGTATGCCCAGGGGGTGAGTGCGCTTGGCCCAGCGTTGAACGTGGCGAGACCAGCCGCGCGGGTAGCGGCGTGGCCGCGCCGGATCGTGTGCCTGTTTCCAGCGCTCGACGTCGGCCCGCCCCTGGAGGCGACCGGTAAAGTCTGGGTGTGGGTAGAGATCGAGCGCGACCTCCTCCCGTGCACCAAAGACCTCCCAGCAGTCGAGGTCGAACACCTCGGCCACCGTCCGGCCGTGAGGAAAGCCCTCCCGGTACCAACGGGCCAGCGTCTCTTCGCGGACCTCCTCATCCACGTAGGGCACGTGGTCCGGCGCGCCGTATCGCATCGTCTCCAGAAAGCGTTGCCGTGCGTCCATCACTCATCCACGAGCGTAAACTCCCACGCACACCAGTACTCCTCGGGATGCGGGTCGGGCGGGCAGGCGATGCAGCGGGTGCGGATGCGGGGATCTAGGGTGCGGGCAAAGTACTCGTATTCCACCAGCCCCACCGGCTTGCAGGGGAAATCGGGCAGTCCTTTGCGCTTGCGCGCGGACTGCACGCGACAGTCGTTCATCCGAAATACGATGGTGCGCTCGTCGGCGGCCAGGCCACTGGCGGCCAGGCCACTGGCGGCCAGGCCGCTGGCGGCCAGGCCGCTAGGGTCGAGCGTCTCCTGCACGTTGAGGTAGGCGTAGAGGCGGTATTGCAGGGCACGCTTGAGCGCGGGGAGGCCGCCGCCCGGCTTCATCCCCAGCCGGCTCATGATGCGTTTGGCCTCGATGACGGTGAACTGCTCCCAGGCGCGCCGGTCCAGTTCGATGGCCGTCTCCATGCCACACTGCTCTTCGACCGCCAGGAACCACAGCCCATCGTGCGCCAGCCAGTTCCTGGCGGCATCCTCCAGCAGGTCAATCAACTTGTCCTTTGAGAGTTCACGCAATAGATCTCGATTGGCGGGCACCGTATCGCCTCCTGACGCAACCTATTCCTCCGCATGCACATACGGCTAGACTCTCACCGATCCCTAACCCCCGTTCTCTCCACCCGACAAATCCGCGTTCATCCGCGTTCGTCCCCCGGTGTACTCACCGGCTTCATCCGCGTTCCCTCTCCCCTTCCAGCCCCTGCAAATGGCACGTATCGTTCAGCAGCAGGAGGGTGAATGTGCCATCCTCCTCCACGTCGAACACATTCACTGCGCAGGTGTCCTGTCCCAGCCGCCAGAAGTGGTCGTTGCCCAGCCCCAGAATGGCGCACAAGAGCACCCGGTTGGCGACGGTGTGGGAGACCAGCGCGACCGCCTGCCCCGGGTGACGGGCGACCGCCTCGCCCAGGCCGGCCATAATCCGCGTCCGCACGTCGTCGAGGCTCTCGCCGCCGGGGAAATGGACCGTGTGAGGGGCCTCCGCCCAGGCCCGGTAAAGGTCGGGGTAGCGCTGCGACACCTCCTCGGGCGACAGCCCCTGCCACTGCCCAAAGTCAACGTCCAGCAGCCCCTCCAATGGATGGGCGACCAGCCCGTGGGCGCGCGCAACGGCCTCGGCAGTCTGCATCGCACGGCGCATGGGGCTGGCGTAGACCGCCACGACCGGCCAGCGGGCAGCCACGGTGCGCCCGGTCGCCTCCGCCTGGCGCAACCCGAACTCGTCCAACAGTACGTCGGCCCGGCCCCGGAAGCGCACGTCCTTATTCCAGGCCGTCTGGCCGTGGCGGACCAGTACAATGCGTGTCGGCATCGTTTTCTCCTCAATGAGTATGTTCGTAGTAGCGACTTGAGTCGCTTCTTCCGCCAACAACGACTGAGGCTCGTAGTGGCGACTTCAGTCGCTTCTTCCGCTAACAACGACTAAAGTCGTTACTACTGCAGCGCTTCGGCCTCCTGGCGCGCGATCTGCACCCAGCGGACCACGCGCTGCGGATCGTTGCGGATCGTGTGGTTGTCCTTCATGATCACCTCCACCCGGCAATCGCGCGTGGCGCGCAACGCGGCTCGCAACTCGGCGCGGATGCGCTCTTCGTCGAAGGTGTCCATGGCCAGGTCGGTGGGGGAGGGCTTCATCGAATAGATGTAGCGGTCCCCCAGCCTCTCGGCCATCTGGGCCCGCTCGGACCAGGGCGACACGGAGACCCGGCGCAGATTGGGGATCTGCTCCACGATCGGCCAGCGCTTGTCGAGTGGTTCACAGCAACCGTAACAACTCAGCCCAAAGCGCTCCAGGAGGGGCAGTTGATAGGGAAAGACGAACTCGGCGAACATGTGCGGAGAGATGCCCACCGTCTCCTGGCTCTCGGCCAGCGCCCACAGATCGCGGGTGCGCACGTGGCCGTCGAAATCTGGCTGCGGCAACTCGTGCGTCCAGCCGAATCCGCCCGAACCCACGTAGGAGCCGTCGTTGTTCAGGCTCAGCAGCCCGTTCTGCTCCAGGAAATCCAGCCTGGCCTGATGTCCGTCGCGCAGGAACGCCATCAGGCGATGCAGTCCGTCCGGATGGTCGAACATGTCGTACATGATCTGCGCCAGGCCGCGCAGGCGGATCAGCAGCCAGGTCATCCCCACCGACCACCACCACGTGGTCTTCAGCCGCACGGCCAGCAGGTCGCCCAGCGTCTCGCGGGCCAGGTCGAGCACTCGATCCGTCGCCTCATGGTCTATGACGATCTGGGGAAAGTGCAGCCGCTCCAGGTCGGCGTAACTCTTCAGCGGCGCGTCCCACACGTAGGAACCGCCGTCCTGGCCGCCGGTCCTGGTCTCGTGCATGCCCCAGTCGCTTTCGATGTAGACGTGGGGCACGTTAAAATAGGGCTCAATGACCCGGTCGTCGCCCATGTGCGCGCCCCAAAAGATCTCCTTGCGGAGGGTCACCTCCCACCCACGGGCCAACTCCCCCTCGCACTCCAGTTGCGCGGGTGGGATGATCTCGTCCCAACTGTTCTCGGGGTCGCAGAAGATGAGTGGGCGCGTCGGCTCCAGCGCGTTATGCCGGTACCACAGAGCGCGTTTCTGCTGCTCGACGGGCCGGGCGGCCAGTTCCGCCACCTGGGCAGCCAGCCGCCGTAACACCTGCCGGTCCTGTGTGCTGTTGGTCGGATCGTTCATCTGTTGTTCTACTCCAGGACGATCTCGCGCAGGTCAATCAGGCCTGCGTCGGTTGCGCCCAGCTCCAGCCCCTGGGCAGTGGCGAGGTGGCGGGCACCCTCAATGAGGTAACTTGCGTCGCGCCCCTTGTCCTGCAGGTGGCGCACCAGCACGTCGCGCCCGACCGTGTCGAGCGCCACGGGATCGAACGAGAGCAGGAGCGCGTTCTCCCGCTCGGGCCGTTCCCAGTTGCCGGGGCTGACGTTGAGCGCGGCGCCGACGATCAGGCGCGTCTTGTCGCGGATGGTGGGCTGGGAGTTGAGTTCGGCGATGGCCGGATCGCACCAGTTGCCGTGCAGCGCCCCCGGCCGGTCCACCGACCCATAGTGGTTCTTCATCGCCACGCTCACCCCTGCGCCGCCGTGCTGTTTGGGCGTGGGCAGGTTGATGATGGCGGTGCAACCGTCCAGTTCCTGGTAAAAGCGGACGGTGGCCTGGGTCAGTGCCGCCTCCGTTCCCTTGCCCTGTGCGCCGTGACATTGGATCCCCGGTCCCCCTTCGTTGATCGCATAGCCCGCGGCAGCCAGCTCACCGCTGGTGCGATCGAAGATCAGGATGTTTTCGGGTACGAGCCCCGTCTCCTGCAACCGCTGGGCCACGGCGTAGGCCACGGCCGGCTGGGTCGGGCCGCCAGAAGAGATGCAGTTGACCTTGAGCAACACCTGGTCACCGGGATCGAACAGCGTGCGCCAGACGGCCAGCGCGTCGGATGTGTCGGTGAGGGCGCTGAGGCCGGCGTCGAGCATCTGGAGCACGATCCCTGGATCGGGCGCGGAACCGGCCCACACCCCGGCGTGGCGTACGACCACGACGCGGCTGGTGGCCGTGGCAGGCCAATGGGCCAGGAGTGCCGGCCGGCTCAGCGCGGGTGCTGGCCCGACGCTCGACGGCGGTGGGCTGGTGGGGGTGACCGGCACAGGAGTGTACGTAGGTGGGAGTGGGGTGACTGCGGAAGGAGGGGATGGAAGGGAGGGGGTGGTGGCAGAGGGAGAAGGGGAGGGAAGTGAAATGGGATCTAGGGCTGCCTGGCGGCAGCCGGCCAGCCAGGCGGCCAGCGCGCCGGTGCTCAGCCCGATGAAGGTGCGGCGTGAAAGGGGCCGGGCCTGCCCCGAGCCAAGCCGAGGGGCCTGCCCCGAGCCGAGCCGAGGGGCCTGCCCCGGCCTCTCCGTTAAACTCTTGGAATGTCTGAAAGTCACAATGTTCTCCTTGGGCTATACGCGCGGCTATTGTACCACGTCCGCCCAAGGGCGCAATCATTTCTTGCTCTGCGCTGGCGCCATCGGACAGGGGTGTTCTGGTTCAACGTGGCCGTGCTGCGCGTGCCTGAGGCATAGACCCCCGGCCTGATCAATCCGCGGTCTTCGCCCCGCGGGCATAGTTCCGCACTTCCAGGTAGATCACCCTCGGCTCAAAGTCCGTCGTCACGAAAGCGTAATAGTCCTGATAACTGAGGGTCGAGGCGGGGTAGCGGAAAGCCCACGTGGCCACGCACGCACACCAGGGCCAGTGCTGGCGCGCCCACTCGTACGCGCCGAGCGTGTACGCGATGCGCTCGGCGGGGCGGACCGCGTTGGCCCAGCGTGGGTGGTCGTTCCAGCCCGCTTCGGTCACGTAGACCGGCTTGTCCCCGTCGCCGTGGGCGACCAGGACCTGATACAGCAGTTCGACGCGGCGGAAGTTGATCGTATCGGGGGCAGGGGGGGCCTCCGGTGGCGACTTCAACCCATAGGCGTGGACGGCCAGCGCGTCAAAGTAGGGCGCGGCGCCGGCCTGGACCATCTGCTCCAGGTAGGCCAGGTCGCTCAACCCCGCTGCGCTCCCTTCCGGCTCCAGCGTGGGGGCCAGCGCGCCCGCCAGCACGACCACCTCGGGATTGGCCTGGTGGGCGCGGGGGTAGACCGTCCGCAGCAGTTCGACGTACCCTGCGGGGTCCACCGGCCGGTAGCCCCACTCGAAACTGAGGTTGGGTTCGTTCCAGATGATGACGTGGTCCACGCGCCCCCGGTAGCGTGCGACGAAGGCGGCCACGAAATTGGCAAAGTCGGCGTAGTGCTCGGCGTCCAGGTAGGTGAGAGTGGTCTCCTGCTCTGCGGGCTTGGGGCGTGCCCACGCCGGCACCCAGCCCAGCCGGGCGATCAGGGTCAGCCCCTGGTGCTCGGCGTGCTCGACCACCAGGTCGCTGTGGTCCCAGGTGAACTCTCCCTCCTCAGGCTCGATGTAGGGCCAGGGGAAGTATTCGACGACCCAGGGTGCCCCCATCTCGCGCACCATCTGCAGCGTGTGCTGGATCTTCCATTCCTCCACTTCGTCGGTCAGGCGGGTATGGACGCCGACGATGGGGTTCGTAGTCACCACCTGCTGGGATGGGCCGAGGGGGATCTCGATGGGGGTAGGTCCGGCGGCCCACAGGATGAAGAGTATCAGCGCGGCTAGGATAAGGTGGGGTGGTTGGATGCGATGTAGGAAGCGAGTAAATGAGTAGATGAGGAAATAGGACCAATGCTTCAAACGCGGCTCCAAGGGCTCGTAGTCAATTCCTGGAAGCCAACGGCCCGGCTGATCAGACCGGGCCGTTGGGCTCTGGATCCTTGTTGGCTCCTCGGGTAGGACTTGAACCTACAGCCAACCGGTTAACAGCCGGCCGCTCTGCCAATTGAGCTACCGAGGAGTGTTTTAACGTTTACATTATACATCTGATGGGCCACATCGTCAAATCTAACTTGACTGGTTTGCGCAGCGAGGCAGATTGGTATATATTGGTAACCATGATCAGCGGAGATGTAGAACAGTGGAAGTTGGAGCACGCGATCCGGCTGTATCGCGAGGGCCAGATCACCAAGGCTCGAGCGGCCGAAATCGCCGGTGTGCCGCTCTACGATATGCACGACATCATTCGTCAGAGGGGCATCCCTCTGCACTATAGCCTGGATGAGAGCAGAGAAGACATGCGGTTGATCCTGGAGCGAGCAGGACTGGATCCACAGGCGATAGGGTAGCGCGCGATGCACCAGGCCAGAAAAGGAGTGGGGGTGAAGCCAGCCCAGACCGTACTGCGTTTGCCGCACGGCCAGTTGCCCTTGCCGGCCTTCTTGCCCGATGCTACGCTGGGCGTCGTCCGTTCCGTGGACTCGCTGGACCTGGTGCGCTGCGAGGTCCAGGCCGTGGTCATGAACACCTTCCACTTGATGCAGCACCCTGGCTCCTCTACCATCCGGGCCTGGGGGGGCCTGCACCGCATGTGCGGCTGGCAGCGCCCCATCGTGACCGACTCGGGTGGCTTCCAGGCCTATTCGTTGATCCGGCAGAACGTCAAGTACGGCCAACTGACCGACAAGGGCATCCGTTTCAAGGCAGAAGGGTCCGGCCGCACGTTCAACCTTTCGCCCGAGAAAACGGTTCAACTCCAACTGGCCTACGGGGCCGACGTGCTCTTCTGCCTCGACGATTGCACCCACGTGGACGACCCGTTCGAGACCCAGGTGGAGTCGGTCCAGCGCACGATTGCCTGGGCGCGCCGGGGCAAGGAAGAGTTCCGGCGCATCGTGGATCAACGGGCCATCCCGCCGGACCAGCGCCCCCTGCTCTTTGCCGTGATTCAGGGCGGGGGTTCGCGCGAGTTGCGCCAGCGCTGTGCCGAAGCACTGTTGGAAATCGGGTTCGACGGGTTTGGCTACGGCGGCTGGCCGCTGGACCGCCAGGGCAACCTGCTGGTGGACGTCATCGCCTACACCCGCGAACTGGTGCCAGCCGCATTCCCCCTGCACGGGCTGGGCATCGGCCATCCGGCCAGCATCGTCCGGTGCGTCCAGCTCGGGTATGCGCTGTTCGATAGCGCCATGCCCACCCGCGATGCCCGGCACGGCCGGCTCTACGCCTTCAACGTAGACCCGTCCCGCTCCGAGTTGGCGGGCGACTGGTTCTCCTACGTCTACGTCCAGGACAAGAAACACGTCAAGGCCACCCGGCCTGTCTCCCCCTTCTGCGATTGCCTGTGTTGCACCCACTATTCGCTGGGCTTTCTGCACCACCTGTTCGACGTCAACGATAGCCTGGGGCAGCGGTTGGCGACGATCCACAACGTCCGGTTCATGGCCCAATTGATGGCCGGCCTGGGTTCAGAAACCAGGGGTGAAGGTTGGCCCCCACTATGAGTGAGACAGAAACCCAACTCGATCAATTGGTGGTCGCCGTGCTGAAAAGTCCGAAATACCGGGACGTGTGCGAGGAACTGGTCAGGCACATCGGCCGGCGCGAGTTGGCCGTGCGCCGCAGCACGCGGGAAGCGCTCAAAGCCACCAAGACTAAGTTGCATCAGGTCGGCAGTGCTTACTTCGAGGCCAGGATAGACTATGCGCGGGCACTGGAGGAACTCGCGCAGGCCAGCGCCTCCGGAGATCGCGCTGGTTTGCGCCAGGTGTGCCAGAAATGGATGGCGAAGCACTCGTCCACCCAGGAGCGCATCGAGATCCTCGACCAGTTCTACGCCACGACGCTGGCTGGGATAGGGCCGCTGCGGGTCGTGCTGGACGTGGCCTGTGGCCTCAATCCGCTGACCATCCCCTGGATGCCGCTGGATGAGGGTGCCACTTACTACGCCTACGACGTCTACACAGGCCTGGTCCGTTTCATCCAGGATGCTCTGCCCCTGCTCGGCGTCCAGGGCCAGGCGCAACCGTGTGACGTCATCCAATCTCCGCCCGAACAGGCGGCAGACCTGGCGCTGGTCCTCAAGGCCATCCCCTGTCTCGAACAGGTGGACAAGACGGCCGGAGGCCGGCTGTTGGAAGCGATCCGCGCGCATCACCTGCTGGTTTCCTTCCCGGTGCACAGCCTGGGTGGGCGGAGCAAGGGCATGGTCGAGAACTATGAGGCCAGGTTCCGCGAATTGGTCCGGGGCCAGCCCTGGTCCATCCAGCGCTTCGAGTTTGCCACCGAACTGGCCTTCCTGGTCACCAGGTGAGGGGCGCCCAGAAGGCGGCTGACCTCCGGGGTGGGAACGCGGATGAGCGCGGACGAACACAGAGGAACGCGGATGAACGCAGACGAACGCAGACGAACGCGGATGGAGTTGTAGGAGATCGCCTCCGGGAATCTCGTTGATCTGAGACATCCACAAGGTGAGAGGGCACCCGAGCGTATGCCGATTGACACTCAGGATGAGATCGAGGCCATCGTCGCCTCCATCAAGGCCTCAAAAAAGTACCGGGATACCTACGAGGGGACGATCCGCGAACTGGCCAGGGCCGCAGCGAGCCGCCACAAGACGAGGAAAAAGATCGAGCAGGCGGTCCGCGAACGGTTGCACCACATCATGGCCCCCTACGTCGGCGATCCCGACTACGATGCGGGCGAGGCCGCCTTGAAGGCCGCCTTCCAATCCGGTAGCCCGCTGGCCGTGCGGGAGACCTGTGTGCACATCCTGTCTGCCCACGTTTCCACCCGCGAGCGGTTGCTGGTTCTCGACCGGTTCTACGGCGAGATCTTTCGCGTCACCGGGACGCCGTCCGCCATTCTGGACGTCGCCTGTGCGCTGAACCCACTCACCTTCCCCTGGATGGGGCTGCCAACCACCGTTCAGTACCACGCCTACGATATTCACGAGCGCAGGGTCCACTTGATCAACACGTACTTTTCGCTCCAGGGGCTGTCCCCCCTGGCGAAAGTCCAGGACGTGGCGCTCCACTTCCCGGAGGAAACAGCCGACGTTGCCCTGTTCCTGAAGGAACTGCCTCGTTTCGAGCAGAACTATGGCCGGCGCGGCCTGGCCTTGCTTGAAGCGCTGCGGGTGCGCTACCTCGTCGTCTCGTTCCCGACGGTCAGTTTTCACGGCGGCCGCTCGCTGGCGGACCATTACCGCCGGTTCTTCGCCGGCCTGATCGCGGGGACAGGGTGGCCGGTGGTGGAGATCCAATTCGAGAGCGAGTTGGTCTTCTGTGCCGACAAAGGCCAGGGAGAGTAACATGCACCGCTTCTTTGTCCCCCCCTTCTCCCCCCCGCATGCGGGGGGGATTAAGGGGGGGGGCACCCGCGTGGTGTTGCAGGGCGACGCCGCCCACCAGATCAGTGCCGTGCTGCGCATGCGTGCGGGAGAGCCCATCGTCGTGTTGGACGATAGCGGCTGGGAGTTCGAGGTCAGGTTGACGCAGGTCGGGCGGACGGAGGCCAGCGGCGAAATCCTGGAGCGGCGGCCGGCCGGCGCTGAACCCCGCGTCCGCCTGACGCTCTTCCAGAGCCTGCTCAAGCGGGACAGCCTGGAGTGGGTGCTGCAGAAATGCACCGAGATCGGCGTCGCCGCATTCGTGCCTGTGGTTTCGCAGCGGACGATCGTCAGCCGCCCGCAGGATGTCTCGGACAGTAAGATTCGGCGCTGGCGACGGATCGTCGTCGAAGCCGCCGAGCAATCTCGCCGGGGGCGGTTGCCGGCCTTGCACCCGGCGGTCAGGTTCGAGCAGGCCGTGGCCGGGACGGGGGGATTCGACCTGTCCCTGATCCCGTGGGAGGAGGAGCAGGACGCTGGCCTGCGCGCCGCTCTGGCTGCGGTGAAGGGGGAGCAGCGTGGCCCGCTTTCGGTGGCCTTGTTCGTCGGGCCTGAAGGGGGTTTTGCCGGGGATGAGGTTGCGCTGGCCAAAGCCCACGGCGCGCAGCCCATCACGTTGGGGCCGCGCATCCTCCGCGCCGAGACGGCGGCCGTGGTGGCCGCCTCCCTCATCCTGTACGAGTGCGGTGAACTGGAGTAAGGATGTTGTACCTGGTTTCCACACCCATCGGCAACCTGTCCGACATCACCCTGCGCGCGCTGGAAGTCTTGCGCCAGGTGGATCTCGTGGCCAGCGAGGACACGCGCAAGACCGGCCTGCTGCTCAAGCACTTTGGTATCAAAAAGCCCCAGGTCTCCTTCCACGAGTACAACGAAGAGCAGGCGGGGTATGAGATCATGCGGCACATCGCGGAGGGCAAGTCGGTCGCCCTGGTCTCCAACGCCGGCACCCCCGGCATCTCCGACCCGGGCTTCTCGCTGGTCCAGCGGGCCATCCGGGCTGGCGTGCCGGTGACCATGATCCCAGGCCCCACCGCCTTCGTCATGGCCCTGGTCCTCTCGGGACTGCCTGCACACTCCTTTATCTTTCGGGGTTTCCCGCCCCGCAAGTCCGGCAAGCGGCGCCGCTTTCTGGAGGAGGACAAAGACTCCCCCTACACGCTCATCTTCTACGAAAGCCCCTACAGATTGAAGGCGTTTCTCAAGGACGCCCTGGAAGTGTTGGGCGATCGTCCGGCGGCGCTGGCCAACGAACTGACCAAGATGTTTGAGAACGTCGCCAGGGGCACCCTGTCCGAGCTACTGGCCCAACTGGGCGATTCCGAACCTAGGGGAGAGTACACAATCGTCATCGCCGGCGCCGAGGACCGGTAACCCACACTTGTGTTAGAGCAGCAGGGGGGACGCAGTTGTCAAGACAGCCTATGGGTGCTACAATATGACAGCTTGAAGAAACGAGAGCTGAAAATGACAACAGTCGAGGTCAAACTAAGGGAATTGGAGACTCGCGTGATGTGGCTGGAGCAGGCTGTGCAGGAGTTGTGTGACTCTGGGCGGCCTAGTCTGGCTGGTGAGAACATGGGGAAGGGCCTATCGGAGCGAACGTGTCTGCTAGCCGAGCTCAAGGCCGGTGGACTGATCCGCGATCTGACGCCTAATGAGCAGGTCCTGGCCGCAGAGTGGAACGCTTTGCCAGGAGATGAGAAGCAGGCCATCATCCGAGAATTACACAACCTGAAGCCGGGCCCTATGCTTAGCGACATTGTCATTGAGAGCAGAAGCTAGCCAATGGGCTCCTACACCTCCTGGCTCAGCACGAACTTCGCCTAATCTTTGTGAGTGGCGACCGTGAGCAACTGGCAGCCGCCGAGGCTGAAGGGCTGATTACAGACAATCCCTTCGACCACCTCGCCCCATCTGATAGTCTGACCCAGGCGCGTGAGTGAGACGCAATCCGTTGCTCACTTCGCTACTTTGGCCCAATCCGCCAGGAAACTCGCCAACCCCGCATCGGTGAACGGGCTGCGGACCATTCTCTGCAGTACGTCGAAGGGCAGGGTGATGATGTCGGCCCCCGCCAGCAGCGCCTCCACGACGTGCGTCGTGGTGCGGATGCTGGCCGCCAGCACCTGGCAGTCGAAGCCATAATTGTCAAAGATCTCCCGCGTCTGCCGCACCACCTCCATCCCGTCCAGCCCGGCGTCGTCTATCCGGCCGACGAAGATGGAGGCAAAACTGGCCCCCGCCCTCGCCACCAGGTAGGCCTGGACTGGAGAAAAGATCAACGTGGCGTTGATGCGCCCGTTGGGCCACGCAGAGATCTCTCGCATCGCCTTCAGCCCCTCGACCGTCGTCGGAATCTTGGCGTAGACGTGCTCCGACCAGGACAGGATCTCCCGTGCCTCCTCGATCATCCCCGCTGCGTCGGTGCGGACCACCTCGGCGCTCACCGGCCCCTGCACCATCTCCACGATCTTGAGCGTGTTGGCCTTTAGATCGGCTGTGCCGGCCCGCATCATCAGCGTGGGGTTGGTCGTCACGCCGTCCAGGATACCCCAACTGGCGGCCTCGCGGATCTCGTCCAGTTTCGCCGTGTCCAGGAAAATCTGTGCCATCGCTTTGCCTCCTGCGTGAGTAAATGGGTATATGAGGAAATCGGTGCTCCGGTGTACTCACCGGCGTGGTTACGGGTGTACTCGCCCGCAGTGTACCACAGGTTGGCATGGGGGCAAGTGGGGGCGGGTGAGTACACCCGAACGTATTGCGGATTGGTGGGAGAGTAGGTATAATGGCGCACAGTGGTAAGAGAAATATGAAAGGGGCAAGGACGAGAGCATGGAGCCGATTCAGGCGGGCGTGGTGACTGTGAGCGACAAGGGATATGCGGGGGAACGGGAGGACGCCAGCGGGCCGTTGCTGGCCGACCTCGTGCGCCAGATGGGCGCCGAGGTCGTGCGGCAGGCGATCGTGCCCGACGAGCGGGAGCAGATCGAGCGCGTGCTGGTAGAACTGGCCGACGCGGCACACCTGGACCTGGTCCTGACCACCGGTGGCACCGGGCCGGCTCCCCGGGACGTGACCCCCGAGGCGACGCGGGCCGTCATCGAGCGGGAGATGCCCGGCCTGGCCGAAGTGCTGCGCTTCGCCGGGTATGCCAGGACGCCGCTGGCGGTCATCTCGCGCGGCGTGGCGGGCATTCGCGGCGGGACGCTCATCGTCAACCTGCCCGGCAGTCCCCGCGCGGTGCGCGAGGGCATGGAGACGCTCAGCCCGATCCTCCCCCACGCCATCAAAATGCTACGGGGTGTAGATACGGAGCACAAGGAGGAACGGATAGGCCATGCCTGACGAGCGTCGCCCGACCTTGAGCGTCGAGCAGGCGCTCGAGCGCATCCTGGCCACCGTCCACGTCCTGGAACCGGAGCGCGTGGGCCTGCTCGAGGCCGCCGGCCGTGTGCTGGCCGAGCGGATCGTCGCCGACCGGGACATTCCGCCGCTGGCCAACTCTGCCATGGATGGCTACGCCGTGCAGGCAGCGGACCTGGTGCAACCTCCGGTTCGGCTGCGGGTGGTCGGGGAGGTCGCTGCCGGGTACGTGAGCCGGGCGCGGGTGGAACGCGGGACGGCGGTGCGCATCATGACCGGCGCCCCGCTCCCCGCTGGGGCCGACACCGTCGTGCGCTTCGAAGACACCCGCCGGGGCGGCGATGAGGTCGAGATTGTGAAGGCTCCCCTGCCTGGCGCGAACGTGCGGCCGGCGGGCGAGGACGTGCGCGCCGGCCAGATCGTGCTGGAGCCGGGCAAGGTCCTGCGTCCCCAGGAGATTGGCATGCTGGCGGCGGTCGGCCGTGTGGAGGTGGCGGTCGTGCGGCGGCCCAGGGTAGCGATCCTGGCCACCGGCGACGAGGTCGTGCCGCCCGATCAGATCCCTGGCCCTGGCCAGATCCGCGACGCCAATTCCTACACCGTCGCCGCGCAGGTGCAGGCCTATGGCGGAGTACCGCTCCTCATGGGGGTAGCCCGCGACCAGGTGGAGTGGGTGCGGCGAGGGGTGCGCGAGGCGCTGGCCCAGGGCGCGGACTTGATCATCACCTCCGGCGGGGTCTCGGTGGGCGATTTCGACCTGGTCAAGCAGGTGCTGGCGGCCGAGGGTGAGATGCACTTTTGGTCGCTGAACGTGAAACCCGGGCGCCCGCTGGCCTTCGGTCTCCTTTCCCCCATCTCTCTCAGGGAGGGGCAGGAGCATCTCTCTCCCTTCCCTCTCAGGGAGGGGCAGGACCGCCTTTCTCCCCTCCCTCTTAGGGAGGGGCAGGGGGAGGGTGTGCCCTTGCTCGGGCTGCCCGGCAACCCGGTGGCCGCCATGGTCAGCACCGAACTCTTCGCCCGCCCGGCGCTCCTGAAAATGCAGGGCTTTACCGATTGGTCGCGCCCGGCGGTGCGCGCGCGCCTGGCGGAACCGATCGCGCGCAAGGACGGCCGCCGCCACTACCTGCGGGTACGCCTGCAGGAGACGGAGGCAGGCTACCAGGCGACGCTGACCGGCGACCAGGGGTCCGGCATTCTTTACTCGCTGGTGCAGGCCGATGGGCTGGCCGTCATCCCGGAGGCAGCGGACAGCCTGCCGGCAGGAGCAGAAGTGCAAGTCCTGTTGCTTTCCCACAGTAGATAGTCGCAGCCGGAGTCCCCAACTCGTTGGGGCATCGTGCGTTCAGAGTCAGACGAGGAGCACAAGATGGCCCAGCCAACTCAGTTTGGTACCATCTTCGTTGGGCTGGCGCTGGCCGCGGCGGTGTACGCGACTTTCGCTGCACTGTGGGCCATCCGCCAGTCAGACCCCCGTTGGGCCAGGAACAGCCGCAACGGGGTTTACGCCGCCACGGCATTCCTGGCGCTGGCGCTGTGGACCTTGCTGGTCGCTTTCCTGGGCGATCAGTTCCAGATCCGCTACGTGGCCCAGCACTCCAGCCGCGCGCTGCCTTTGGTTTTAAAGGCTTCGGCGGTGTGGGCGGGGCAGGAGGGCTCGCTGCTCTTGTGGGCTTTCCTGCAGGCTCTCTTTGCGGCCCTGGCCGTGGGTCGCCCCTCCGAGCAGTCACGGCCGTTGATTCCCTGGGCGACAGTCGTCCTCAGCCTCGTCACCACTTTCTTCAGCGCGGTGACGCTGCTCCTGTCCAACCCATTCATCCAGTCGGCCATTGCACCTACGGGTGTACTCACCCGCGCCGATGGGCAGGGGCTGAATCCGCTGCTGCGCCATCCTGGTATGATCCTCCACCCGCCAATGCTGTACCTGGGGTACGTGGGGCTGGCGGTACCTTTCGCCTTTGCCGTGGCCGCGCTGGCCACCCGCCAGGTGGACATTTGGCCCGCTGTGGCCCGCCGTTGGACCCTGGCGGCGTGGCTGTTCCTGGGGTTGGGGCTGCTGCTGGGAGCGCGGTGGGCCTACGACGTACTGGGGTGGGGAGGGTATTGGGGCTGGGACCCGGTCGAGAACGCCGGGCTGATGCCCTGGCTCACTGCCACCGCTCTCCTCCACGGCACGGCGATGCAGGAGCAGCGGGGGGGCTTTCGGGTGTGGAACCTGCTACTGGCTGTGTTCTCTTTCGCGCTGGTTCTCTTTGGCACCTTCACCACTCGCAGCGGGCTGATCCAGTCGGTGCACGCCTTTGCCCGCTCCAACCTGGGACCATATTTCCTGGCTTTCATCGGTGTGGTGCTGGCCGGGCCGCTGGCGCTTCTGTACAGCCGCCGCTTCATCCTGGCCGACCCTCACCCGCCGGACGGGTTGCTCTCGCGCCAGGGGATGTTCCTCCTGACACTGACCCTTTTCCTCACGCTCACTGCTTCGGTGCTGGTGGGCAGCGTGCTCCCCACCCTCACAGAGGCGCTGGCCGGGCAACGTTTCGAGGCCGGTCCAGATTGGTTCGACCGGGTGACGGGGCCACAGTTTGCCGCGCTGGTGCTGTTGTTGGGGCTGTGCCCCCTCTTGGGCCGCGCCGCCGATGCGCTGCGCAGGCTGCGGGGACGCGGTTGGCCTGCCCTCCTGGGTGCCGTGCTGGCGACGGTGGCCGCCGTGCTGGCGGGCTTCACCCACCCGTTGTCGCTGGGCGGGTTTGCCGTCGCCGGCCTGGCCGGAGGGACGGCGCTGGCGGAGATAGGGTGGGATGCCATCGCACGCAGCATCCGGGAGGACGAATCTCTGCTACGGTTCCTGGGGGGGTTGGTGGGACGCCATCCGCGCCGGTACGGGGGTACACTGGTTCACGTTGGCGTGCTCCTGATGGCCGCCGGCATCATCGGCACCCGCCTCGATCACTTCGAGACGGAAGTGACGCTCTCCCCCGGCGAGCCGGTGGACGTGGGGGGCTATACGCTGGTCTACGAAGACCTGCGGCAGGAGCCGGCCAGCGACCACTTCAGCACGTGGGCTTCTATCGCGGTCTACCGGGATGGGGCCTACCTGACCACGCTGCAGCCCCGGCTGAACCAATATCCGGATTCCGATCAGACAGTGGCAGTGCCCGCGCTGCGGACGGGGCCGCGGGAGGACCTCTACCTGGTGCTGTTCTGGTGGTCGGAGGATGGGTTTGCCAGCGTCAAGGTCATCGTCAACCCGCTGATCAACTTCCTCTGGCTGGGCGGGTTGGTCTTCCTGGCCGGTGGGGTAGTGGCTTTCTGGCCGCTGGCCGGCCTTGTGCCCCTACCTGCACCCGAAACCCGGCGGCGAACACCTGCTGCTGCCATTGGACTGGCGGTGGGGCTGTTGGCACTCGCCGCCGGCGTGGCGTTGTGGGGGCCGGGCCGCGGCGCGGTGACCCGCCCGGCAGGACGGCCTCTGCCGGGCCAGATGGCGCCGGACTTGACGCTCAGGTTGCTGGACGGCTCCCTGCTGGCGCTTTCTGACCTGCGCGGGATGGTGACAGTGGTCAACTTCTGGGCCACCTGGTGCCCACCCTGCGAGGAGGAATTGTCTGATCTGCAGACTGTGTGGGAGGAGTCCCACCCGGCGCAAGGCACCATCTTCGTCGGCATCGCCTGCCAGGAGGAGGAAGCCGAGGTGCGGGAGATGGCCTCGCGCTTCGGCGTCACCTACCCGCTGGGGCTAGACCTGGATGGGCGTATCTCCACCGCCTATGGCATCACTGCCGTCCCCGAGACCTTCATCGTGGATGCTGAGGGGCGGGTGGCCTACTTGCACATCGGCCCGCTGAACGCGGAGGAGTTGAGGCGGGAAATCGCCGCGCTGCAAGCCCGCCCGGAGACAGGTGACAGCGCGAAATGACGCCAGGCGATTGATGACGTTTGATGCGATCAACTAAGGCCTTGATTCGAGGCGAAATCTGTGCTAGAATAAGAGCATCTATTTGACCATGGTGGGGTAAATGGCAATTGCGTCGGCTGCCATCCGGGCAACGACTATACTCGCTACGACTGTAGCCGGTGCCATGACGACGAAAACGGCGGCGACGACGACTGACGGTTCCAGTTAGCGGACAACACGTACTCTGGTTGGTGATCTTTATGATGCTGAACCCCGATCGTATTCTTGCCATAGACGTCGGCGCCGGCACGCAGGACATCCTGCTCTGGGAGGCCGGCCAGCCGGTGGAAAATAACGTCAAACTCGTCCTGCCTTCCTGGACCACCATCCTGGCCCGCCATGTCCAACGGGCCACGCAGGAAGGGCGGCCGGTGTTCCTGACCGGTAACCTGATGGGTGGGGGCCCCCTGGTCAGCGCCATGAAGCGCCACCTGCAGGCCGGCTACCCCGTCTACGCCACGCCGCGCGCTGCGCTCACCATCCGCGACAACCTGGACCAGGTGCGCGCGCTGGGATACACCCTCGTCGAGGAACCACCGGACGTGCCGCACCTGCTCACACTGCGCACCCGCGACGTGGACCTGGAGGCGCTCACTGTGGCATTGGCCCCCTTCGGCGTCACCGTCCCCCAGGCGGTGGCCGTCGCCGTGCAGGACCACGGCGAGTGCCTGGTCGGTTCCAACCGCAAGTTCCGCTTCCAACTGTGGCGGGGGTTCGTCGAGCAGGGCGGCGAGATGCTCGGCCTGGCCTACCGCGAGCCACCCGCCTGCTACACCCGCATGTGGGCGGTGCAGCAGGATGCGCCTGGCGCGATTCTCATGGACACTGGACCGGCCGCGCTGGGGGGCATCCTGGAGGACGAGCGCGCTGCAGCCCACCAGGACGAGGGCTTCATCGCCGTCAACCTCGGGAACCAGCACACGCTGGGGGTGCTCCTGCGCGGCGGGCGCATCCTGGGCCTGTTTGAACACCATACGGCGCTGATCACACCCGAGAAGTTGGTGCACCTGGTGGACCGGCTGCGTGCCGGGACGCTGACGGATGCGGAGGTCTACGACGATAACGGCCACGGCGCGTTCATCAGCCCTGACTATGTCCCCGTACCGGGGGGCCCCGGCACGGGCTTCGGCTTCGTGGCCGTGACCGGCCCGCAGCGCCACCTGGCCGCCAGCCTGGGCTACCACTTCGCTGCCCCCCACGGCGACATGATGCTCACCGGCTGCTTTGGCCTGGTAACGGCGGCGAGACGAATCGCGAACGGCGATCAGTGACCAGCAGTCAGTGATGAGCGATGAGCGATTGATGAATGGTGAATGACGAATCCGCAATCCACCAACCCGTGTACCCACGGGCGCAATCCGCAGTCCTGAAGCGCGTGGTTCGCTTCCTCAGCCGGGTGGACGTGGCGGCCATCCTGATCCTTGTCGTGTTGCTTCTGGCCGTGTTGGGTTCTTGTTTTCCGCAACTGTCGCCGTTGGTGGCGGCGGATCCGGAGCGGTCGGCGCGGTGGGAGGAGGCGGTGCGCGGCCGCTATGGTGGCCTGGCGGATGTGCTGGTTGCTGTGGGGGCTTTCCGCTGTTTTCGCTCGCCCGTGTTCCTGGTGCCGCTGGCACTGCTGGTTGTGGCGACGCTGGTGTGTACGCTCGACCGCTGGCGGGGGCTGTGGCGGCGTGCCTTCCGCCAGCCGGTGCGCTGCTCGCAGGCCGTGTTCGACGATGCTCCGCACACCGCCCGGTTGAACGGGCCCCCGGCAGTGGACCTGGGCGAGGTCGTGCGTGAACGACTGGAGCAGCGGGGCTTTCGGGTGCGAACGACTGAAGTCGTTACTACAGAGGAGAGATTCGTCTATCTGCGCGGCGACCGCCACCGGCTGGCGGTGCTGGCCACGTTGGTCACCCACCTGGCGGTGTGGCTGCTGCTGGCGGGGGTGGCGCTCAGCGGCCTGGTTGGCTGGCGCGAGGAGGTCACCGTCGGGCCGGATAAAACGGTTGGTGTGGGGCATGGGAGCGGGCTGGCCTTGCGCAACGCCGGCTTCACCGTCGCACGCTACCCCGATGGGAGCGTGGCGGATTACGAGGCCCTGGTGACCGTCTTTGCCGGTGACCAGCAGGTGGCGCACGGCACCATCTGGGTGGGCGTGCCGTTGACCTACGGCTCTGTCGGGTTTCACCTGCATGGCTACGGAGGAACCGAGGGCCGTTACAGCGTGACGCTGCTGGCCGTGCGCGATCCAGGCTACGGCCTGGTGATCGCGGCGGGGTTCCTGCTGCTCTCAGGGATGACGGTGAGTTTCAACTTCCCCCACGCCTGTGTGCGGGCGCGCGTCGGCCCGCAGGGGGCGCTGTGCCTGGCCGGGCAGGCTGACCGGCGTGCACATGACTTTGAGCGCGAGTTCGCGGGGCTGGTGGAGGAAATCAGGCGCGCAGCACAAAGCGCGCAGGAGGGCATGGATTGACGACGCGCTTTCAGCGCTCTGCCGGTGGGGTGGTGTGCCGCCGCAATCCGGCCGGGCCAGCCACCGGACGGAGCGGGAGTTATTGGAACGGGTGAAAGGGCGAGTGGAAAGCGCTCACTACCTTGGCTTGTCATAGGTTTTTGGTTCAGTAGGATGTTTACGCTAACGGGTTTACTCACCTGCTATGCCTTGCTCTGGCTGGTAACCGCCGCTTACGTGGTCCATCTGGTCCGTGGGGGGCGCTGGGTTGGCCTGGTAGCCACAGGGCTGGCAATTGTCGCCTGGGGGGCGCTGACGGCGGGCCTCGTCCAACGCGGGCTGCTGGCCGGCCACTGGCCGCTCACCAACCGCTACGAGTTCGCCCTCTGCTTCACCTGGGCCATCCTCACCATCTACCTGCTCCTGGAGGCCAGTTGGCGCAAGCGCCAGGCCGGGGCCTTCGTGCTGGCAGTGGCCCTGCTGGTCGCCACCTATGCCGTCACTCGCCCACCGGGGGAGCGGGCCATAGGGCCGCTCCTCCCGGCGCTGCGCTCGATCTGGCTGCAGATCCACGTCCTGACTGCGCTGGCCGGGTACGCAGCCTGCGGGGTGGCCGCCGGGCTGGGCCTCATGCGGTTGGGTTACGGACAGGGCCGGCCACGCTGGCCTGCCGCGGAGGAGGTCGAACGCACGATGGAACGGGCCATCGCGCTGGGTTTCCCCTGGCTCACCC
>Ga0315291_10001741_pt1 | contig 28878 bp, 36 predicted proteins | sample YL17G12_20_MG_FD_203070 | JGI IMG/M metagenome (GOLD analysis project Ga0315291, IMG submission 203070) | Sediment microbial communities from Yellowstone Lake, YNP, Wyoming, USA - YL17G12_20 | ecosystem: Environmental > Aquatic > Freshwater > Lake > Sediment | place: USA: Wyoming | collected...
GCCCAGAGGAGGTCGAGAAGGCTAAGAACCTCGAAGTGGCGAAGCGCCTCATGGCTGGGCATCCGATGGAGAATGTCCTGCTCAAGGTTACCCTGCATGACGAGCCTGCTCCAGATGCTGGTCTTCATGGTCTTGTTCGGGCTGAGGATTTCCTGAATTTCGAGAATGTCGAGGTGACCACTCCCGAAGGTGCTGTCTATACCATTCCGAGGGGTCTGGTCAGGGAATTCGTTGGCGTTGCCCCGCAGTCTGCCTCCATAGAGATTCCTAAGTCAGCTAAAGGCATGGGCGGTAACGGGATTAATGGTGATGTCTATGAGGCGGGCGAGGCTGGGTCGCCAGATGAGCAGGGTTAGTGCCAAGAAGAGCAGGCTGAATATCGTCAAGGTCAAGAATGATATCAACAGGATTCTTTATAGTTCTGACCCGAAGCGTTTTCCAGACAAGCAGCTCCTGACAATCATTCTCGATTCGAAAAAGGCTCACCATTTCAACTTTCTTAAGGGTTTCACTGAATGGAAGGCTGTCGGTTCTTGGCATGAATATCCCGATGAGCATAATACCGTGATAGAAGTTGAATACCATGAGGATAAGTCAGAGTCTCAGGGCAAGCGCCTCAGGGAGCTTTTGTGCGTTCTCAATAAAGAGGTCATCGGCGAGGAGAAGCTTTACATGCGGACTGAAGACATAGCGGTGTCAAGCCTGTGAAACGATTCAGCCGTCTCAGGAAGCTGTTTAAGCGGAAGAAGAAGCCCGTCGAAAAGTATGAGATTGTCAGCAGGGGCGATTCTGCCGAGGTTCATTTCGAGTTCCATTAAACTTTTCTCGTGAACGTCTTTGACTGTGTTGGACAGAAAGAGGTTCCTGCCATTTTAGGTGGGCTTTTTAAGTGATGATTGGATTAATTATTCATGGGTTATGCATACAGGCTCTTTCTGTTCATGCTGGCTTCATGTTTCCTGTTAGTTCCGAGTGTGCAGTCAGCCACTCTCACTGTTTGTGGTGCAGGTTGTAATTCGACCACCATACAGGGTGCTATTGACTTGGCTGTCTCTGGTGATACTGTCAGCGTTGCGGCTGGTTCATATCAACAAGACATTATCATAAATAAGAGTCTGACATTGCAAGGTGCAGGCAGGACAACCACTACGATTTTGCGTAATACTTCAGTAAATCAGGTGGTTCTCATACAAGCCAGTAATGTCACAATTACAGGTTTCAAAATTGACGGTGGGGGAACTGCCCCTTATGCCTGCAACAATACCATCAGCCTATCAACTGCTGGTTCGCCACCTTACGAAAATATAGAAATTATAGCCTCCCATCTTTTGCGGAGCAAACTTTCATCAGTTTATCTTGGTGGGAAAGCTGTGATTCCAGAGGATGGGACATTGGTCGGAAGACACTACAAGATTAATGATAATATCATTGAATACTTTGGATGTGATGCTGATTGTTCTGACGACTCAGGTGGTATCGGTGCTTTTAAAACATTAGATGTGGAGATAAAACGTAATATCATCAGGGAAGCCAATCCCGACCCGACTTACTTGACATATTCCGTGACTGGCATTTATTTTATGGATTATACAGGAGGGACTATCGAAGACAATAGCATTTCCCGTGTCTATGGTGCAATTATGATTAATTCCAATGTCGAGGAGACCTATGTTGACAATAATACAATTTCCGAAACACTTATGGGTCTTAGTCAGACAGAATCATTTGCCAAAGTCCACTTTACACGAAATATAATATCTACCAAATCTGACCCATTGGATTCTGGTTATTACCAACGTGGTATTTCTCTTGGCGGTGATGGGGACACTTATAATTCATGCCCCGACTATGAACATGAGGTAGATAACTTGCAGCATGAAGTATCAGGCAATGTTATAACAGGAGATAACACAGCCAATTCGCTCGGAATCCGAGTTAAGGCGGGTATGATTGATGGAGATTGGGGTGCGAGTGGGAATGTCACTGGCAATGTGGTATCCAATTATGATACTGGGCTTGCGATTTACGGTAAGGGCAACACTGGTGGAGACCGCACAAGCCATGTTCATGTTTCATTTGCTAATAACTCTATCACAGGTTCTGCTATATATGCCTCAGCCACTTATTGGACGGCGGGTGTCGGAAGTATCAATGCTATAGATAACTGGTGGGGTTCAGTCATTCCGAATTCAAGCAAGTTTAGTGACAAGGTGGCTTATTATCCCTTTTGTCTGAATGCTGGATGCACTGTAGATATCGAGGATGAGGTAAGTGAATTTTGTGGTGATTGCACTACTAATTTTTCAGCTGTATCAAATTGGTCTGATGTGGATTTGATGCTGGATGCTGATGCTGGTGTAATAAACTGGTCTGTTCCTGTAGATTTGACTGGAAGCAGTCTGAGATTCAGTGACGCAGTTGAAATATCATACAGGCACATAAGTGTTGACACCTCGCAGATGCCTGAACTCGACCATCCCGCTGTCCTGACATTCGCATCGACTGGCTTCACGAGCGTCTCGCAGTTCGTCCTCCTGAGGAATGGCGTTCTTTGCCCGACAGATATCTGCACGTCTTATCATCTCGGCATCGATGGCAGTGTCACGCTTGCGGTGGAGCATATGTCCGAATATTCGCTGTTGGAATCGCCTATTTATCAGAATCTCGCTGAATCGGGTTCGGGTCTCGGCGGTTTCCTCACTGCAATTACGAATCCGCTTGTCAATATAATTCTTGGTCTGGGCATCGTAGGGGGCATCCTGCTGATTTTCTTCGCCATTGGCGGTGTCATCAGGGGGGCTGTCAGCGGTTCTGCCAAGGGCATTGGCAAGTAGTTTAGTGCTTTTTGCCTGCCTTGGATAGAAAATGGTTCTCTGCCATTTTGCATCTAATTTATAAAACAATATTTGATATGATATTCATGAGACGAAGCCACAGGCTTTCCACCAGAGCGGTCAGGGTTCATCCTTCCAGAATCAGGAGGCTTGGCGAGTGCCTGAAGGTCACCCTCTCGCCAGAGAATATCGCAAAGGCGAGCGCTGGCGCTGGGGTTGGTCTCTTTGGCGCTGCTGTTCCTGTCGGTTTGGCTGTCAGCCCATTGCTTGGCATGTGCTTCGTGTATCTTGGCATACCCCCTGCGGTTTATGGCTTGCTCGGAATCAGGTTGCAGGATGTCCAGAGGATGGATGCCAAGCAGAGGAAAAAATATATCGACAGGAAAGTGAAGGAGTATTTGGATGAGCAGGAAAGGCGGTCGCTTAAGGCGAAGCGGACAAGGGAAGCGAAGAAGTGAAAGCAGGATTTTTCATGCGTTGAAGAGCCCTGAGCTCAGGCGCAGGGTTGCCTATGTGTCGGGCGTTGCCACGCTTGTAGGAATTCCGCTCACTTGTTATTATCCGCTTTTCGGTCTTTCGCTCATGGGCGGGGCTGGTGGTGTTGCGACTATTGGCGCTTTCGGTAGGAAGGCTGAGAAGCCTTATCCCAAGGTCGGGGAGCTGACGAGGAAGGAAATCCGCATGCTTGCCCGCAAATGCAGGGAGGAGAAGGAACGTGTTCAGAAGAAAAAGGCTTAGCAGGCTTGCACGTGGTCAGCCTTCTCACAGGAAGGATGTCGGGCTGTTTCAGGGCATTCTGAATGCATTCCACATGCAGTTCAGGAAGAAGGTTGGTGCTGATGTCAAAAAGAAAGCGTCTTAGCGTTTCCCGCAAACGGCTGGCGAGGGGTGTTGGCATGAAGCGCCTCAAGGTTTGGAAGTCTTCAGAATGGGCAGACCGTGCGAAAGCCGAATTTGATGAATATAAAAAGACTGGTGACATGCTGAAGCTTGCCCAGTCTGGCGAGAAGCTTTGGAACGCCTTCAGCCTGCGGATGGATGAGAGGTTTGGCATGAAGTTTTTCAGTTATATGCAAATGCGTGATGCAGTTGAAGCGAGCGGTGATAAGGAGCTTCTTGCGATTGCTGAAGCTGCTTACTGGATGCATGTCTTCTTTTATCGTGGTTATACTGATGATGTCAGGCAGGAGGAAGGCAAGTGGCATAATGTTCATAAGTGGCTGAAAGGGGAGGGTGCGTCGTAATGGCAAAAAGAAAAAGCCGTCTTAAGAAATTTAAGCCCAAGCGGAAAGTCCGCCAGCGGAGAATCCGCTCGTCGGAAGCCGTGATGGGAGCAGGTGCAGGTCTCGCCATGCTTGGAACTGTCCCATATGCCCTTGGAGCCAAGGCTCAGGGCGAGGAAGTGATGGGGGCGGGTTTGAGCTTGGCGGGCGCTGGCGTGGGTCTCGCCGTCCTCGAAGGACTTGGCGAGAATCTCAGGAAGACTGCCAAGAGGGGCTGGAGGTGAAATCATGGTTAAGCGTAAGCGTTTATCCCGTGTAAAATCCAAATCGAAGCATGATGTCATGCTTGAGGAAATGAAGAGGGGGCTGGTGACATGAAGCGTAAATCCCGCCTTGCGATGGGTGCTCGTTCCAGAAAAATCTCTCGGCTTGTCCGCCAGAAGCCTTTCGGCGATTTCGATAAGGACGGAGTTCCGAACATCTTTGACTGCGAGCCTGCAAATCCAAAGAAACACGGTGTCGAGCCTTCCGAAACGACTTGGGAACGGCTCAAGGCTCTGCCGATATATGTTGAGGATACGGCAGGCAAGAAGGTTCATGTATCTGATGAGAGGTCGAGGTCTGTTGCTCCAGTTGCCAGAAAGCGTTTTCTTTCACTGCTTCACAAAAATCCTGAGATTTTGAATGAACTTGAGACTTCTGCCCCAGAGCAGATTATCTATACAAGTTTACGTCTTTCTCGTGAGCCTCATCCGACGGTGCATCAGTGGCTGAAATCTGGAATGGGCGGATTTGTGTACCCTACAGATTATGACCCTAAGGCTGGCACACTGACTGTATCTTTATTTTCTCATCCCTTTGCCAAGAAGCCGTCTAAGAAATGGGGTGAACCACAGCGAGAGCAAGCTATCCATTCTACATTTCATGAACTTGCGCATATCAAACAGTTGCGAAAATGGGGTGATAAGCCAGCGTTGTTGGAAAGAATGTTTGCTGGAAAATATAAGGTCAAGCCTGCTGAGGTTAAGGCACGTGCTGAGGAGAAACGGAAAACTTCTTACCCGAAGGATGTTATTTTCACGGAGCCGTCGGGTGAACCCGCTGGTGAATTTGCACAGAAAAAAGTCTGGTCTCGTGCTGGGGCTGTCATGAAGGGTGAAATTCCTGAAAAGCGTCAAGGTGAATTATCATGAAGCGTTCACGTTTGCATCGGGATGTTCGTGCGGGTCGTCATAGCCGTCTCGCTGGATGCCTCAGCCGTAAGGTCTGGGGCAGGTTCAGCAGTCCTGCTCTGAAGGTCGTCCTTGTCGATGGCGAATGCGTCAGGAATAGCTACAGCGTGAAGTTTGTCCTTTCTGGTCATGACAAGGTTGACAAGTTCATTCCCAAGAATGAGGTCTGGCTTGAGAATTCTTTGAGCGATTTCGACAAGCGGGCTCTTCTCGTGCATGAGCTCTGGGAGAGGCGGCTCATGGTTGGTGGAATGAGTTATGACAATGCGCATGAGCGGGCTGACAGGCTCGAACAGAGCGTCAGGAAGCTTTCAACGCAGAGTGTTGAAGGGATGCTCGACAGGCTTGTGGAGATGAACAGATGAAGCGCTCACGCCTCATGGGCAAGCTCATTTCTGGAAAGGGCAAGCACCGCATGACACGTGCTGGCTTCCATGCCGACATCATCCGCTCGCTTGAGAAATTCTTCGGGCAGGATGCCGTCTACCAGTGGGCGAAAGGCGTATACGAGATACCTGAAAGGTTTGTCAGCATCGCTGGGCTTGGGACTGTGCCTCAGGGCATTGTCGCCTCTTTCGACCCAGAGCACAGCGAGGTCATCGTGAATTCAAAGAATGTTGATGACAGGAAAGCCAACTCTTTGAAGGAGTCGCTCAATGCTGTGTCATCTTATCATGCGCAGTCCCTGAATCTGGCAAAGGAGTGGTTCAGATGAGGAGCTGATTCACTGCACCACATCTTTCGGCTTTTGCTTTTTCATCTTCTCGATGTCTGTCATCGTTATTCCCATCTTTGCTATTTCCACCAGCTCTTCTACTTCTGCTGTGGTTAAATCTTTGAAAATATTTCGGGCGAGAACATTCATTCTTGCCTTCGTTTTCTGCTCTTGGAAGAGCTTCTGCTGACCGAGCCATACGCCGAGCTTGAACCTTTCTTCGTGGTGATACCCGAAGTCCCTGTCCTTTTCCTTTTCAATCCAAGTGTCCTTTTTTTAAGCCTTGCATCAGTTTGGATTTAGGCTGATGCATGTTTGCTCATATTTTTCTTCGAGCATTGAATCGAAATCGCTTCTCATCAGTTTGTATTTGTTTTCAAGCCTGTATTTAGTCCACTTGTCTTCTGGCAACTGCTGGTATTTCGGGTCTTGGATTTTGCCAACTATTATATAGCCAAGTGGAGTCGCCAAGCCCATCATCGTCTTCCGCACGTCATAGACGAGGCAACGGATGAGCTTATTCTTGAGCTCTTTTCCGTATGTTTCAAGACCATAGACACTATTGCGTGCAATGAAATCTGAGGGATAAATCCAGATAGTGTGCACACACTGTTTTGCGATGATGTTCTGAATATCCATAATCCCCATCTCTTCCCTGAACGACCCTGCGCCGAATTTTGATTCTTTCTGCTCGTCTATTCCCATCGGCGTTGCAGCTTTCCTGTATCGCCTGATTATGGTAGAGCTCGTTGAACTTTGCGTTTCTCACCTTCGAGTAGTATTTCGGGCTGTCCTGCGGTTGAATTTCGCAGAGCCAGCATTCCGACTCGTTGGCGCAGATATGGAAATCCGTATACGGGACTCTTGTCATCGATGAGATGAAATTTCCGATTGATAGACCCACTGTCGACTTGCCTGACCTTGTTTCCCCTTTTATGGCGATGTTGAGGTTCTCTCTCATCCTGACCTTGTATATCATGTAGTCGTAGAACATCTTCGTGATGTTCGTGTTTATGGTCTGGGCGAAGCGTTGATTTTCAGGTGATGGATTTGGTTAATCCATAAAATCCTGCATTTATGCGATTCGACGGGCATTTCCCGTGAAATCTTTGCATCTGGATTTTGTGTGCAACCATCGGTTGTCGGGCTTGAATGGCTCATGCCATAAAGCCTGTCGACCTCGAATGAAATCGTGCGCAGGTCGATGGTGCGCTTTTCGGTTATTTCAGGATGCTTGGCTTCGCTTTGTTCCGTCGGATTTTTATCTGTCCCTTTTTCTGGTTCTTGCATATTTACCTCCTTGATTTAACTCGAATTTTCCGAGAAAATGATTGGAATGAATCAAATCTGCCGTTCTTTCCATGCTAAACTCTATGAATCGCAACTTAATTAATCTTGCTGTCATGTTTTTGCCGTGAATGCGCTGGTCATGTCAGAATCGAAAGGCTTATTAACTATAATATTAGAATTAATCATTATTGCGGGGTTCGGTCATGACCATGGGAAAGTATCTGGCAGTCAGCTTCATGCTTATAGCCTTCTTGATTGCGTCAGCATATCCAGCCTATGCTCAGGCGGAATACGCCAGCGGCATTCTCGCTTTCAAGCGTGGCGTTCTCTGGCAGAACACATGGAACCCGCAGGATGCCAAGGTTGCCTGCACTCCCGACAATACCGAGTGCGTTGCCGTGCTCTATGAGCGTGGCTATATGGTCGGGTACACTCAGGGGCTGAAGCTTTTCCATTCGCTGGGCGATTCGTCGAAGCGCCATTTCGAGGGGCTTGACTTCAGTTGCGGTGGTTTCCTGAACTGGGATTACTTATGGCATGGCTGCATGCCCGTTGCCGTGCCAGCCGGATGGAATGTCGATTACGACCTTCTTGAAGACCCTTCCTATAATATGGCTTTGGGCTCTGAATATCCGCTCCCTTATGATGTGACCTACAATCCAGCTGATGAAAAATTCTATATCATCTTCACATCGACTTTCGACGGGACTGATGCGGGGGGGGTCAAGGTCTACAAATACAACCGTGATTTTACGGTTCCATCATTGGTTGTGTCATTTCCCACTAATACTGATAATATTGAGAATAGCTTGCAATTCATTGGGGTGCTGAATGAGACTCATTATTTGCAGGCTACGATGTATTATATGGTATATGGTGGGTTTCCCTATACTTATCAAGACATATTTGTGCTAAGGGGATGTCCTCTGGCTGAAACTGCGCTTGGAAATTGCGATACAATATTTGGAGGTCAAACCGTCTACTATTCTTCTGGCGACCAACATTATTCAGCATCATCTGGCTTTGCTTTTATGCATGGGGAGAATTTGCAATATTATGTTAATTTAACCAGAACGGGAGGAACGGTTATTTATACAGCTGATAACTTCCTCTTCACTGGCGATATGTCTGGCTACAGCTATTACGACGGGTCAAGCATGTATTACACCTACAACAATGCGTCATATCGTGTGGCGACTGACGGTGCTTCTTATTCGACTCCAGAGCTCTACTTCCCGTGGCGTGCCGATGAATACATCAACCACACCGATTCCCATGTCATGGATAGGAACCAGATTTACCTCTGGGACAGGGGCTACACGTCCGTTTCTGGCATATACGCCTACAACCGCCCGCTTTATGAATTTGCGGTGCAGGCTAAGGGGCTGAATCGGGATTCTGGTCTGGTCGAGCCGATAAGCGCAAATGCCCAGCTCATCTGCTTTGCCGAAAATTATTCTTACTCCGCTGTCGGGACGAATGCCGTCGTGCATTCCCCATGCCAGAACAACAACAGCCTCCTGATTGCCGTCGGGTCTGAATGGGCTCCGAGCACTGTCCTTGTGAACGACTTCGGCTCTTTGCTGCCTTCTGGCACGACCTACATCACTGCGCCAGCCAGCGGTCTTGGCTTCGTGAAGCGTTACAACTTCACGCTGCGCTTCGTTGACAAGTTCAGCGGTGTCCCTGTTGCGGGGGCTTCGGTCAATGTCGATGGAATTGTCAAGTCCACTGATTCCAGTGGTGCTGCCGTCTATGAGCTTGCCCCTTATGCGAATGCGACCTTCACTCTTACAAGTTCTGGGAATTCCTACTATCTCATCCTGCACGGCTCTCCGAGGAGCTACAGCTATTCTTTCAGCTCTTCGGGTCATATGCCCGCTGTCGGGATGTTCACTCTTACCGATGTGGCATCGCCTACATCTGTTGCGAATTTCAGGGCGGCGAAGACTGTTCAGGTCGACCCGATTTTCGCCCGCCTGCTCGTCGATGTCTATACGAATGACGGCGTTCACTATGATGGGGATTCCGTCATTGTCTATGTGGGCGGGGCGCAGGGCGGTGTGCTGTATGATAATGCGGGCGTTTACATCAGCCGTAATTATGCGCTCTCGTTCCCTTCGGCTTTTGCGCTGGTCGACAATAGGAGCAGCTGGACTGCCCATGTCAACCTGACTCAGGGGGCGTATTTCGTTGCTGATACCGTCTCAGTCGTCAACACGACCTCGCTCTACAGCTACACGTTCACTTTGCCTAATGCTTCATCGAACCAGCAGTGCCTGTCCGACTTGGGCTGCGACATTACCTACTGCGCTGGCAACACTTGGTATAATGGCGGGCACTGCGTCGGCGGGCTTTGTGTCTATGGGGCGCAGTATTGCCCGATTTTCTGCAATGATGTCGCTGGATGTTATTATGATGTGACCACGACCGACTGTCCAGCGGGCTTTGATTCCGAGTGCTGGGCGGGCAACATATGCACCGACAGCAAGCACCTGAAGAGTTTCAAATGCTCGGCGGAGAAACAGTGCGTCTACGATATCGTTGCGTGCGACTACATGTGTGTTGACGATGTCTGTCTGTCAGCTCCTCCAGTGGAAACCTGCGACCAGTCCTCCGTTGTCGGCATTCTGTCCTGCATGCAGAGTGGCATCATGAATTTCATAGGCGATACGTATGACCCGATGATGACAATCGGGGTAGCCCTTGCAATCACTGTCTTGCTGACGGCTTTCTTGGCATTCGCCTTCAAGGGTGTCAGCCATGTGCTAAGATGAGATGATGTGATGCGATGTGGTGGTTCAATGTGGAAGAAGAATTGTGCGATGCTGTGTCTGGCGATATTGCTGATGTCCTCAGTCTTGGCTATGTCTGTTTTTGCAGATGGTAAAGATAAAGTCATTTCTGCCAAGACATCTGTTGATATCGACAGGTTCATGAACTTCGTCGCTCATGTTGATGTCTATTCTGATAAGGAAAATCTGCAATTCACCGAGTCTGATAAGCGTGTTTCCCTGACATTCGAGGCTTACAATGGCATTGGGGAAAGGATTCCAGTTGATGAGAAGCTCGGATTCACGACTGTCATTGATTCTTCTTCATCAGAGCAATATAAATGGGGATATTCCTTCATTCTTCCCGATGTTGACTTCATCCCTAAGCTCAGCATCGTTTCGGACAATGGTCTGAAGGTCTTGTATGATAAGTATATCGTCGTCGGAAATGACAAGTTCATAAGCTTCGAGGATGTCATAGCTGAAAGGTATGATGTTAAATTGGAGCAGATTAATGAAAATGTCGTCCTTGCCACGCTCCTGAAGGACTGGAAAGCTGAAGGTTTCGGTGCTGGCGACAAGATAGTAATAGACCCTTACCTGATGCCGATGCCTTGGGATGGTCAGCTGGGCAAAGACCGCCTCGGCGCTTATGAGGTCGTCCTTACTGGGACTGCCATTGAGGTGGGCAATGATGTTGGTGTCGGTGACAATGACTGGTTTTACAGGGGATACTATAAATTCAACACATCCCTGATTGACCAGTGGGACACTATCATCAATGCGACTTTCTATGCACGTGTCAGCGGAAAGACCTGTGGGTCTGGCTCTTCGAGGTTCTGGTTGCAGAACATCAGCGATTTCGGCGACCTCGGCGAGTCTGATTGGGGCATGCCATATCAGAACATCAGCATCTACTTTTATGCCAATGAGAACGCCACTGGCTGGCATTCTGTCAATGTGGGTAGCTGGATTGCCAAGGCTGGGATGTCTTATTACCGCCTCATGGGGAGCTATGAGAATTATGACGGCGTTGATTGTTTCATCAATGTGAACAGCAACGAGTCCGCCTATGAGCCTTATGTCGAGGTCTACTGGACTGACGGCAGTCCTTCTGCCCCGAATATCACTGTGCACTCGCCGCTGAACATAAGCTATGCCACGGATGTCATACCTTTGCTTGTGTCCGCTGGCAGTGGAACGCCTGTCGACAAATGGTGGTATTCGCTTAACGGTGGCTCCAACACGACCTTTGTGCCTAATGCTACGATATATGCCAGCCTCGGAAGCAACTGTGTCACTGTTTACCTGAACAACACCTACGGCTTGCAGTCCAGCAACAAGACCTGCTTTACCGTTTCTTCCTATGGGACTGGCTTGGACTGCTGGGTTGTTCCGACTGTCCTGCCCGTGGGTAATACTCTGATAGATTATTGCAACTATACTTATGCACGCAACAGTTCGGCTGTCGGTGGTGCGTCCTGCGTCATCAGTCTGGTTGACCCGATTATTTTAAGGCGGTATTATGCCATTGACTCCGAGGAGCAGTTGTTCAATGGCAGCCTCGGCGGTTTCAGCGTGTCGCTGACCACTGATATGCATGACATCGGCGGGGGCGCTTACCTGAGGTGCACCAACCAGACTACTGGGAATTTTTCCATCTGGGGTGTCCTCTCATCTGCGAATCCTTTCGAGGGCTTGGACGGTGTGCGGAACATAACTTCCGTGAACTACACTGATTTCATAGGCTCATACTCCTGCGATGATTTGGATGCTTTGTTCGGCGTGAAGGGGGATATCCTGAAGCCGATAAGCCTGTATGCGAATCAGTCTTGGATTCAGCAGTCGCTTGTGGAACTTGGAAATCCTGTGACTGCCTACTATGGCTTCTATGGCGGTTGCCTGAACTGCTCAGGCGGGAATGACAGCTGGTTCATCGGGATGAATTCCCACAACTTCGGGTATACGTATCACGGCAATCTGTCCCAGCAGGACGACTGGATAGCCATGGGCAGTGAGCATGCCCACTGGCTTTTTGCCTCCGTCATGAGGGCTCCTATGGCATTCAATGCGTCTTCTGGATTTTATGAGCAGAGCCATGCCGTGAGCGTGTGGGCTGAGCCGAAGCAATATACGGCTTATGGCAACTGCTCCAAACCGTCATTAGAAAACAGGACATCATACTTCACCTATAACCTGACTGGCATCAGCCTTCCGACATGCTCGATTGATTTCTATAGTGCGATAGTTGCGCAGGGCGCTAACCAGACATTCATATGGAGCTTAAGCTCGATGACACCGCTGATAAATAAATATGCCGTATTGAAAAATTCCATAGGGGATGTCCTGCTGGATGTGTGCTCTGCTGGGACTTACAGCTACCTTATGAATGACACAGGTTCATATTCGATAATGTGCTATGTCAGGAATGTCGTCGGCAATTTCAGTGACTCTGTCTCATTTACTGTGGCTGTGGTGGAATACAGTCTGCATTTGGACTATGCCCCATATGCCGTTGTCGGGAGCCCGACCACGATTAAGGCATATCTCATGCTCAACGGCTCATCCGTTCAGGCGATTCCGAACCTGACAATTTTCATCGACGGCTCTGAAGGCGATATGGTCTGGGTTCCTGCTGATTCAGCTTACGAGGTGGTCTGGATTCCATCCGTCAATGGCGACTATCCGTTCAATGTGTCTGGCGACTTCCCGCCCATTTTGGTTGAGAATGGTCTCATCAGGGTCAGGACTCCGTTCACCATCACAGTCAGGCTCTGGAACAACATCAACATGACTCCAGAATCGAGATACCTGAATGAGTTCGCTTGGGTTTATTTCACCCGTGACCTCAGCCCGACCCTCAAGCGTCTTTTTGGCAGGGACAAGTTCGCCTGCCCTCCGCAGGGCAGCGATGAGTGCTACTGGCACGGCGAATATGCCAACGGCACTGCGACGGTCACTCTCTATGAGGCTGGCAACTATTCGATGTATATCATCGGCAACAACATCGATTGGAAGCGGTATAATCCTGCTGGCGGTGTCGAGCAGTGCGACTTCTGCCCTCCATGGATAGTACAGTCCCGTTTCAGGCTCAATCTCGGCGATTACTACCTCTCGGAAAATGAGGACTTCGACTTGTTCTACAGTCAGGCTGAGCTCTACGTGTTCGGGGGGATTTTCGGAATGTTCGCCTCATGGCTTTCGCTTGCGTTCTTTGCGGGGATTGGTCTGATTTTCTTCATATTGCTGTTGGTGACTACTGGGAGCTTAAAGTCAGCCCTCGCAGGGCTCGTCCTCGTACCTACTATTATTTATATTATTTTAAATTTAACGCTTTGGTGATTTGATAATGATTGATATGAATTTTTCAATGAATGGGAGAAAACATATGATTAAGATTTCATATGTATTTTTGGTTTCGCTTTTATTGATTTCAGTAGTCTCCGCCATCCCAGAGTCCGACTTGGAGAAGTTCAGGGCTTCGGGCAGGTATTTCGTGAAGTTCGATGAATATACGAATGAGACCCAATATCAGACCATCAGCGCTTTCCATAATGAATCCCTCAGTTTTTATGTCGTCTTCCGTGCGCATGCTGGAGATGCTCCGCCCTATGATGATTTCTACGTCGAGTATAAATGCCTTGGAGATGCCCTCTCCACTGAATTCCATACGACGGATTATCCGAGCTGGAATGAGCGTGGTCTGATAAGCTTCAGGAAGGAATATGCCTACAATGGGATAACTTCTTACTATGACAACAGCACGGTCTATATGTCGTGGAGCCAATGCTGGCTCATCTCTGCCACTGGTCTTGATGCGGTGGGAAATGCTGGATATGCGGAGTTCTATGTCGAGCTTGTCCCTGTCCTGAACACCCTTGTCATCACCCTTGATTACTTTTGCAGTGATGTGGTGAAGACGAACCTGTTCCAGCAGCTGATATCGGGCATTTCCCTTGTCCTTGAGAAGAATGTCAACTTCCTTTACACGCTATGGATTGTCTTCCAGATTCTGGCGGTGCTTTTCATAGTGCTTGGGATACCTATTATCATATTTCTGTTGATTCGCTTGGCGATATTTAAAATTTCGGGTTTCAAAATTCTCGACAGGAGGTCTTCATATGATTAAAGATATCTTCCTGCTGGCTATGATGGCGCTGTTCCTCATTCCGACTTCCGTCCATGGCGCTATCGACCCCTATGCCCCCCAGTATCTCTTCGAGATGTCGGTGGAGCATTTTGTCGCTATAAACGGCGGTCAAAGCGAGATGGCTCTGCTGGCGTTCCATGAATCGTCCCAGAATTGGATTCTCTTCTTCAGGCATGCCACATATGATGAGGCTCCTTATGACAATCTTTCTGTTGTTGTATCGTGCAATGATATGAGCCCAGTGGGTTTCGATACGGCGGCTTATTCCCAGTGGGTTTCCGAGGGCATTCTCAGCATAGAGTTCGGGTATCAGGACACTGGCTATCCCGTGACCTACAATGAGCGTGCTTTCACTGGAAAATATTCCAAATGCTATGTGGCGCTCGCCGATTATGGCGCTGGCTCTTATATGAACAACACTTGGAATTACACTAAGCTGGGTGTTGAGATGATTCCTTACCTGTCCACGGTCGAGTTTCTTGACTGCGGTGATGTTGAATCCCCAGAGCTTGCCATTGCCAATGAGCTGTCCAGTGTCGTCACGATGATGACGGATGCTTGGACTATCTTGTGGCTGGTCTGGTCGATATTCATAGTGATATTCGCTATTTTCATGATACCCATCTTCATTTTCATCATTTTGCGATGGGCAATATTTCGGATTACAGGAATCCGTCTCGTGGAACATAAAGATGAGGGGTGGGATTGAATGAAAGGATTCGTCGTAAGCATGGTGGCTTTGCTGGCAATATCGATTGCGATTGCTGGTCTTGCGCTTAGTGTTGCCATTTTTTCAGGGATGCCACGTTCAGCAGGGCTCTTCGGGTGGTCTGACACGCCGATTCTGTCAGGTGTGGAGATTTTCTTTACTGCCATCTACAATGCAATGGTGTTTGTTGCGTCGTGGATAAGGCTGTTCGTCCTATTCGTGGTCTTTCTTGCCATTCAGGGCGTGTTCGTATATGTCTACTACAGGATTGGGAAAATATTCCTGCAATTTAGGCATGACTTGGAGAAGATTCTTGATGAGCTGCTCGACATCTAATCCTTCAATCTGCCATTTTGCCAGCGATTTCTGATGGCAGAATCATACTCATTTTTAAATGGTCATGAGAAAATAACTATCAGAAGAAGCAGTCTTATAAAGCCGTCACGCAGGCGGACTGCTCGTGTGCGTGCCATAGGTCGTAAGACTGTAGTGGGTCGGATTAGGTGATATGAATGGGAATTTCCGAAACTCTTACTGAGGCGGGAAGCGGTTTGGGTACGTTCCTTACTGCTATCCAGAATCCAGTGGTAAACATAGTTCTTGCCCTCGGTATTGTTGGTGGAATCCTTGCCATCTTCTACGGAATAGCTTCGGTTATCCGCAGGTCGGTTGGCGGGGCAGCACAACATATAGGGCAGTAAGCGGTCGGTGACTGCTTAAGACATGTTTGATTTTTTTAGTTTTATCTGCATCGTTTTGATGCAAACTTTTTCTTGCTTACTTTCTGTTTTCTTCACTTTGTTGATGGCAGAATCATACTCATTTTTAAATGGTCATGAGAAAATAACTATCAGAAGAAGCAGTCTTATAAAGCCGTCACGCAGGCGGACTGCTTGTGTGCGTGCCATAGGTCGTGAGACTGTAGTGGGTCGGATTAGGTGATATGAATGGGAATAAACGAAACCCTTTCGGAAGCTGGCTCTGGGCTTGGTAGCTTTTTAACGGCTATCCAGAACCCTGTGGTTAACATAGTGCTTGCGCTGGGTATCGTAGGTGGAATACTTGCGATATTCTACGGCGTAGCATCTGTTATCCGAAGAGCAGTCGGCGGGGCAACTCAACAGATAGGGAAGTAAACTGTCAGTGACAGTATAAGGCATATTTGATTTTTTTTAATTCAATTTGCATCGTTTTGATGCAAACTTTTTCTTCTTTTGTTTTCATTTTTTTGAATTGTCTTTTTCTGCAAACATTTAAATATCCAATCGCAATGATATATCATGCGAGTTGGGCAATCTCTGGCAACTGTTGTAACTTTCGTTCTTCTTTTCTATGCCATTTGCCCTGCATATGCCGTGGAGGTCATCCAGCGGGAGAAGCCAGCCCCTGCTGCATCTGGCGGCATCATGTCGCCTTTGAAGAGCGTTGTGGATTTCCTCGGTGCGTGGTGGATGCCTATCCTGATAGTCGCATGCGTTGCATTCGTGCTCATCTGGCTTTTCAGGTGGCTCCAGACAAAAAAGGAAAAGGAGAACATCTTCCTGAGGGATTACAACAGGACGCTGGTTCTCTGCCACATGGGGATGAACCCGAAGAGGATTAGACCCCGTGCGTTCTGGCTTTACATTCTCGTTATATCGATTTTTATATCCGTCCTGCTTTTCGTGGTCGCCACTGTCCTTGATGATGTTTCGTCCTTCCAGCTCGCCATCTGGATTTTCATCGCTGGCTTGGTTCTCTCGCTCGTGATGAAATTCTCTGGTTTCTTTGCACAGCATGACATCGTCCAGATAATCGGTGGCTTCGGCGTGAAGGTCGTCGGCTATTACCTTGGCGAATGCGTCACTTCCGACGGCTATAAGAATTATCTTCTCTGGAATGCGAGGAAATATGTCTTCTGGAAGAACAAGTTCATCCTGAAGGTCAATATGAATGACACCGTCAGAATCGAGACCGTTGATGAGAAGACACGCAAGCGCACTGTCGTTGAGCACAAGATTCCAAAAGACCTCATTTTAGAGGGCGATTCCGTGATTGCAATCAAGGGCGAGGGCGTTGACAAGGCTGGTTATTTTTACTACCCTCTTATAACCGATGAGAAGGGCAACATAGTGAACATGGACTTGATAGCTTATGCGAGGGCGAAGGATGTCGCCATGCTTGATACCCTCTACCAGCAGACTGAGGATTTTTCAAAAGTCCAGCGTCAGGCAATCAATATGAACCCGAATGTCCGTTACATAATGAGGACGAAGGGGGACACAATCTCAGGCGCTGAGGAGGGGAGCTGAAATGATAAGGAGGCTTTTCCGTGAACGCTTTTGCCTGTTTTGCGTGGAAAAGGGTTCATGTTTGTCTTCGAATTGAGGCTCGTGAATGCAGTGGGTCTCGTTACGGCTGAGAAAGAAAAGAACGGCAATGTGAAGGCTGTAGACCCGTATGTGAACTGCCCGAAATGCGGTGCGAAGACAAAGCTTGAGATGGGGACTGCCACGGTGATTATAAATGAATTCCAGCTTGCGAACATGTTGCGGGTATTGGAGACGAGGAACAAGGAGCTCTACAAGCGCATCAATGACTTTTACGAGCGGGTCACTGATGCCGTTGAGTTTGTAGTCTAAGGGGGAAAATATGGGGGATGTAGCGACAATCGTCATCGAGGTCAGGTTCGGTGAAGGGCTTGTGCAATCTGTGGAGAAAGCGAGGAGGCAGGGCATGCATGTATCAATCAAATCTATTGTGGACGACCTTGTGTCAATCTACAGTAAGACGCTGAGCGATACGCCAGAATTCACAAGACCGTTAATTGAACTCGACAGGAATGTCAAAATCACAGTCAAAGGTCAGGTTTTGTAATGAGGACATCGAAAGTCGTAATCGAGATTTCGATAGAGAAAAGGCTGCCTAAGAGCGTGCTTGAGAAGATGGTCGTCCATTTCTCTGGTCTCAGGGACAGCCTGCTCGCCCCATTCAGGAAATATGATGAGGGAATCAAGTGCCGTGTGTATTATGATGATTATGCGGGGGCTCCGCAGGTGAGCTTCCTTGAGCTGTTGAGGGGAAAGGGGGTAAAGAGGCATGCCGAGAAAATTAAGTGAGGGATTCATGCTGGGCAATCTGGGCGAAATAAAAATCGTCATTGGAAAAGAGAGTCTTGGCATGTCATCTGTTAGTCTGCAATATGCCCGCCTGTTTGATGGCGCTCTGAAGACAGAAGCATCCGCCGACACCCTCTCCTATATGCTTCAGGAAATCATGCGCCCCAATTTTTCAATGGAGGGGGGTTCTCCCCCATAAGGAGGTTATTATGTTCGATTCACTTATTTCCGCATGGAAGCAAATCCATGGGACTTACATAGCTGGCGACATCGGCAAGGTCATGTATTATTATTTGACTTCAGTCCTTTTTGTCATTGGTGGAATCTACATGTATATCTATTACGAAGGGTGTATAGCTCTTGCCGTCATCATGTCCGTCTTTGCTGGGGCTCAGCTGAGCACTGCTCAGCCGCCTATAACCATCGTCGGGGCATTCGGCATAGTCCTGATAATCAGGTACACGTTCCTCGGCGCTCTGGATGTCATTGCCAAGAAAACCCCAGACAAGATGCTTGAAAGGCTCGCTCAGGTCGAGGATAAAGTCCGTGACCTGCACCAGCTCGCCTTCACCGAGCTCATGGACGAGGAGCAGAAGCAGGGGATTTTCGCCAAGGTTCGTTCCGATAAGAAATCCATTGATGAAAAGGCTAATAAGGATAAAGCCAAAAAGGTGAAAGCATGAACCCGATGGAATTTTTCGAAAAGCATGTTGGAAAACTGGTCAGGGTAGTGATGAGGATGGATTCCAGCTCCCAGCACATCGAACCGATAATCGAGGGCAAACTCCTTCATTTCGACCCACGTTCAGGTCTGCTCATCATCAATCGTGGCGATGAACATATCGTGATGGATAATCGTGGGTCTCGCTCATATTGGAAAATCGAGAGAGGAGGTAATAAGAAATGAAGATAAACTGCTACCTGATTGTCACCCAAGGCGGAAGCGTCAGGACTACCAAGCTGGTTCCGAGCCTCGCCCAGAATGAAGTGGCGATAAAATTGTGCGTGAACCTGTCGGATAAGTTCTTCGAAAGGTTCATCCCGCAGGCGAAACTGTCTGTTCCAGATGACTTCATACTGACTCCCGAAATGGAAGTGAAGCTTCTGCTTCCTGACGGCAGTGACTACGCCGAGGCGATAATCAAGGGTAAGGGCGAAAAATAATGGATAAGGATGATGACGTTTCATTTGACTATACGCCTTATGGCATGGTCAGGAATTTCGTGATGAAGAATATTATACTGTTACTTATAGTTTCCATACTGGTGACTGCCATCTCGGTTCTTGCTTACTTTCTTGTCTTGCCCAATGTCACATATCACGCCTTGGGGACTGTCACTCGCATCGACAATGCGGGTCTTACTGTCAGGATTTTCAGTGCTGAAGCCGATATGGGTGTGCCTGTGCCCATTGTCGGAACCGAGATTATGGTCGGCAGTGGCATTTGCGCATTGCAGGGTTTGAGCGCTTTGTGCTTCATTGGCGCTCCTGTCGAAGCGACATTTCAGGGAAACAGGCTTGGTCAGGAGAGCTGGTCTGTAACTGCATTAGTTAGGGGATTCGAGGGGAACGATACTAATGTCATCGAAAAAACAGAAGAATGATACCTATGAGCAGTTCAGGAATATGTCCATGTGGCTTGCCAAGGGTTTCGAAAAGGAGCCAAAATCAGATAAGGCGATGTTCCAGCAGTCGTTCACCGCCGTTGTCAGGACATCGGTTTTCGTGGGATGGATATATGCCAAGACGCTTGGCTTCCTGTTCCGTAAAATCAAAGGAGGGATGAAAATGTTAGGGAGAAAGAAGAAGGAAGGCGGTGCGAGCCCAGTGTTCGTTCCGCCATATCTGCAACAGCATATTCAGCAGCAGGCGCAGGCTTATGCCCAGATGATGCAGGCTGGTCAGCCAGCCTCGCCACCAGTGGGCATACCAGCGGAATTTCCAGCGTATCCAGTGCCGATGCAGCAGCCGCCGATTTATCCGCAGCCAGTCCAGCAGCCAGTCCAGCAACCTGTCCAGCAGCCAGTTATGCCAGTGCGCCAGCCTGTGAACCGACCAGCTTTGCCACAGCAAACGGCAGGCTCGCCAGTTCCGAACATCTTCGAGCAGTTGATGCAGGCGGATTTAAGTATAGCTGAATATATAAAAATCACTGCCGTCAGGCTGGATAGGATAGATGAATCATTGAATGCTCTCGATGCGCAGGTCAATGAGCTCTGCAACAGATTAAATTTGCTGCAAGGCGTTCAGCCTGCCACAAATGAGAGAATAAAATTCCAGAAGAGGAAGTAGATATGTTGGGGATAACTCGTGTTCGGAGGAAGCTTAAGGCAGAGGTGGATTTCTTTACAGTGTTCTTTTTCGGGACGCTGTCGGTGGTTCTTCTCTTCCTTCTGCTCTGGTATGTGCTTCACATCTTTATGCCAGACTTGGTTGTCTGGTGGTAGTGGGGCTGTGCGCTTTCGGAGGAAATCAAATGGAAGAAGGGTATCGTCAGATAGGAGACCGCATCTTTAATTTGCAGGGTATCTGCAACCCAGCAAACTGCCAAGCGTGGTGCTGCCGCCATCTGCTCTTCAGAGCCAGAAAGGTGAATCCCGATGATGCCGAATATTTCAGGAAGCATGGGTGTGAAGTCGTCGAGCGGGGCGACGACCTGTATGTCTTCGTCCCCAAGAAGTGCGGCTTCCTCGATGCGGCTACCCTCAGGTGCAAAAAATATGCTGGCAGACCCACTGCCTGCAAAAAATACGCCAAGCGGGACACCGACCTCTTCAAATCCGATGGGTGCAGTCTTGTGTGGAAGCCTGTCTATGGTCGGCGGGCTCAGGTTATGCTGTCAAAGATTAGGAAAACTGGTGTTTTATGATGTTAAAATATGGAGGTGTGGAAACTTGTGAACGAATATATAAAGATACCATTGGCGACTGTCGGACTTAATGAGTTCCCCATTGGAGAAGTGGTCAGATGAAAATTTTACAATACTTATAGCGTTTCTGGAGTTTAAATATAATTCCATAATCGTGAGCAGTTGACCTCTTTTTCAAAATTTATTCGATGCGTGAGTTTTATGAGTTTGATGTGTAAAGCATCTGACTGAAGACACTCTCTCATTAACAATTTGTTAAATTGTCAGTGAATAAATCATTGGCTTTTCAAAAGATTGTCTCATAACTGCCGAGGAAACGCCCGATAAGAACATCATAAAGAGGCTTAACTATATCAAGCAGAACACCCATAAGAAAATCCTCCTGCCACTGTCTACTACTGAAATGGCTATCCTGACGAACCTCGGCTCGAACATCGGCAAGGTCATCGAGTTCCGTGACAACAATGGTAAGGATAGGGAATATCCGCTCCATCAGCTCATCCAGTATGCCAAGGAGTCTTATTTCGAGCTCGCCACATTCGTGACCAAGATAGGCAAGAAATATTCGCTCGACATCCCGATGAGGGGAGCCCAGCAGGATTTCGTCATGCCCACTGCCCCGCAAGACCTGATAGAGCTGGAGCAGACCCAGCCGTCAGCTCCTCCCAAGCGTGATAAGAAATAAGAAAAATGTGGGCAATCGAGACGGGATAAGAACCAGTCTCTGTGCTCTGCTTTGGGGGAAGCGGGCTTTTAAACAAGCATGTTTCTGCCATGCAGGATGTCTTTTCTCCTGAACGCTATTCCTTGCGTTGTACAGAAAGAGCTTCTTTTCCGTGAACGCTTTTTCCAAAAGGGTTCATGGCAGAATCGAAAGCCTTTTAAACTGTAAAATTAGATATATTAATTAAACAATAGTGTAGTGGGTGTAGATTCGTGGTCGGAAAAACAGGTTTCCATACTGGCAACTCAGCCCTTACTGCCATCTTTATAGCCGTTTTCTGCTCTCTGCTGATGTTTTCAGTGAATTCGCAATTTGTTGAAGCCGACGGCGAAACGTCTTTAATCCACGGCTATGATGAAATCGATATGTTCCATGCCTGCTCTTACTATCCTTTGCAGGACTTCGACAAGCTGAAATCCCTGACCGAGGACACTTTTGGTTTGGAATCCAAGAATGATGTCGTGGGAAGCCTGAAGAACCAGAAAATAGAATGGCTTCTGGGCGAGCCTTATGATGAGCTGGTGAAAACGAAAGTCCCTTACACTTATGAATCCTGTGTAAAATCGAATGAAAGCATCACGAGAAGTTACACGAAGCCAGAGCCAGACACCCTTCTGGAAGTCACGCTTGATGTGGTGATTGAAAAGGGACAGAAATACTATGTCTTGGATGAAATCCCGCCAAAGGACTGGAAAGTCCTGTATTCTGGTGATTTAGTCCTTGACCCTGATGGTCATCTCAAAATCGTAGTCGTGTCTGGCGCTAAAAATGCGACATATGCATACATCCTTGAAGTCCCTCATGAGCTCGGCGAATACATGTTCGATGGGATTTACCAGATGGATGGGATGGAAGAAAAGAGAAGCATCGGTCAGGCTGTGTGCGAAGAAATAAGCTCATACAAATGGAATGAAACCGTCGTGACCAAGACAAGGGAAACTTATGTTGACCTCTTCGATTACGGCTTCAAGTATCTTTTCAGCCCAGTGATGCGCTCCCAGAAGGTGCAGTGGGTGAGGATATGCTCTGACATCAATAGGGAATGGACAGCCAACGGCTATGAGATTTCAGCCGACATAATCCCGAAGTATGACGGGATAACTTATGATAAGCTGAACTGGTGGAATTCGACTTGGGATTATTCGAAAGTAATTACAATAGAGAATATCAATGCAACAGAAATCCTTTATGCAAATTGGACAATCAACATCAGCATTGACACAACTGATTCATCAAGATTCCAAGTTGACTGTGATGATATAAGGATTGTATATAATGATTTAGTAGAATTGGACAGGAATATTACAGACTGCAATACTACAAATACTCAGATTTGGTTTGCTCTACAAAAAGACATAGCAGTATCATCGAATGACACCGATTATAAGGTATATTACGGGAATTCTGAAGCAACTGTAGCCCCATCAAGTGACTGGAAAACATTTTTGATACCAGCATGGAAAGAGGCTTATATTCCAATAGCAATGTTTGCCAATTATGGCGATGTGATGTATCTGAATGACAGCTCACCACAGGAAAATAATGCAACTGAATTGAGTTCAGGAAATAAGCAATCAGTTGACTGTCTTTTCGGGAAATGTGTGAATTTCAGTGCATCAACAGCAACTGCAACTTCATATGTAATACCTTATGACAGCTCTTTCGATACAGGGACTGGCTGGTTTGCAATTTCCATGTGGCTGAAATATGAAGGTGCGGAGAATAATGGTCAGGAAATGATTATAGACTGGAGGGGTGTTTCAACTGGTGAAAAAGGCGGATTTTTACATATAAATACTCAGTTGAAGGTAGGATTTGCTCATGATGGCTCTGGCAGTGGTGCTTGTTATGTCACTTCTGATACTCCTATCACAAGAGACGAATGGTATCATGTGGTCGCAATGGGAGACGAAAGTAATTGCAAGGTTTATATCAACGGCATTTTAAATGGTACTTCAAGCTGTGATGCACAGGGAGATTTATTTCCAGCTTCAGATAACCATATTCATGTCGGTGGAAGATATGATGGCGCTTGGGGTGGAGGATACTGGGATTTCAGAGGAAAGATAGAAAACTTAATCTGGTTCAATACATCATTGACGGATGCAGAGATAGCAAAATTATATCATTATCCGATTAATCCGCAGACTTATCTGGCTGAAGAATCGACTGCCCCATTGCCAATACCATTTGTTTTAACTGTCTACAGCCCCCAGAACACAACCTATGCGACAACGAATATTTCCCTCGATGTTGATGCTAATGAAACCATAGACACGTGGTGGTATGATTTGAACGGTGGGGGAAACCTGACTTTCTCACCCAACACATCAATAACAGCTCAGGAAGGCTCCAATGAGCTCACCGTCTATGCGAATGACAGCTCTGGGAACATTGGCAGTTCCTCTGTCTCATTCTCCGTTGACAGCATCCCGCCCACAGTCACCGTCTACAGCCCCCAGAACACTACCTATGCGTCCACCGACATCCCGCTTTCAGTCTCCGCCGACGAGGTAATCGACACATGGTGGTATTCGCTCAACGCTGGCGGGAACACTACTTTCTCGCCAAACACGACCATAACTGCTCAGGAAGGCTCCAATGTGCTTATTGTGTATGCGAATGACAGCCTTGGGAACATCGGAAGTTCTTCTGTCTCATTTTCCGTTGATGTCCCGCCCACAGTCACCGTCTACAGCCCCCAGAACACGACCTATACGACAACAAACATCTCCCTCGATGTCTCGGCAAATGAAATCATAGATACATGGTGGTATTCATTTGGTTCTCCATCAGACTGGTGGAATTCGACTTGGGATTACAGGAAGCAGATAACAATAGAGAATAACAATGCTACCGACATCTTATATGCCAACTGGACAGCAAATATCAGCATCGATTCTACCAATCAGAGCAAGTTCAGGAGCGATTGCAATGATATAAGGATTGTCTATGACGATATGGAGCTTGACCGATACATAATTGGCTGTAATACGACCGACACTCGGGTCTGGTTCCAGTTGCAGGAAGATATTGCACCATCATCTAATTCGTCAATTTATAAAGTCTATTATGGAAATCCAGATGCAGCTGCTGGTCTGCATGATAAGTTCAAGGTTTTTGCCAATGTCCCTTCGAACTTGATAGAAAATGTGGTGATAGCAGACTTTTTTGAAGATAGCGATGTTATGTACATAAACGATTCTTCACCCTATGAAAATAATGGGACGGAAGTTAATACTGGCGGTAAGGAGAAAGTCAGTGGCTTGTTTGGCGAAAGCATAAATTTCAGTGTCAAGAATAATGATGAATATTCAATTCCGTATAGTCCAACTTATGATACTGGGACGGATTGGTTCGTCATTTCTGCATGGGTGTATACTGAAACTATTGGTAACTATGATTATGTTATTGATGCTCGGACTGGAGGTTTAGGTGTTTCTCTACTACTTACTTTTGAAGGAGGTTTCAACTTTGAAGCTTCTGGTTCTACTGAAGAAACTCTTTTAGTTTGTCAGACACCATCTTTTGCACAAAATGGTGTATGGTATCATATTATAGCTACGGCTAATGATACTGAATGCGCTGTTTATGTTGATGGAAAAAATCTTGTTAATAGTTCCAATGTTGAACAGGGAGATAAATTTCAAAATTCCGATATTCACATTGGTGGAAGTTCGTATGATTCTTCAGCATTTGATTACAAGGGGAGGATTGATAATTTCCTGTTTTTGAATCAGACAGTCACAGAGGCAGATGTAGACAAGATGTATTGGTTCACCAATGGGCAAGCAACTCCACAGACTTATCTTGGCATCGAAAAATCGGGTGTTGGAAGTTCCATTATCTTTTTCTCACCCAACACATCAATAACTGGTCAGCAAGGCTCGAACTCACTCACCGTCTATGCGAATGACAGCCTTGGGAACATCGGCAGTTCCTCAGTCTCATTTTCCGTTGACAGCGTCCCGCCCACAGTCACTGTTTACAGCCCCCAGAATATAACTTACTTAACAGCTGATGTTCCGCTCTCAGTCTCCGCCGACGAGGTAATCGACACATGGTGGTATTCGCTCAACGCTGGCGGGAACACTACCTTCTCACCCAACACGACCATAACTGCCTTGGAAGGCTCGAACTCGCTCACCGTCTATGCCAATGACAGCCTTGGTAACATCGGCAGTTCTTCGGTCTCATTTTCCGTCGACAGCACTCCGCCCACAGTCACAGTCTACAGCCCCCAGAACACAACCTACTCATCCACCGACATCCCTCTTTCAGTCTCCGCCGACGAGCCAACCGACACATGGTGGTATGATTTAAACAGCGGTGGGAACATCACTTTCTCACCCAACACATCAATAACAGCTCAGGAAGGCTCGAACTCGCTCACCGTCTATGCCAATGACAGCCTTGGGAACATCGGCAGTTCTTCGGTCTCATTTTCCGTTGACAGCACTCCACCCTCAGTCACCGTCTACAGCCCCCAGAACACAACCTACTCATCCACCGACATCCCTCTTTCAGTCTCCGCCGACGAGCCAGTCGACATCTGGTTGTATTCGCTCAACGCTGGCGGGAACCTGACCTTCGCCCCCAATACATCGATAACAGCAATCGAAGGCTCCAATACACTTATAGTATATGCCAATGACACACTGGGAAACTCGAATTCCAGTGAAATTGTGTACTTCACCGTATCAACCCATCTTATTCCAAACATCACTGTCGAGTCGCCCGAAGCACGGCTTTATTCCGTCTTCATCATACCATTGAATGCGTCCTCTGATGCTCTGATGTCTTCGTGGTGGTACTCTCTTAATGGTTCGTCAAACCTGTCCTTCACACCCAATTCGACAATCTTGAACCTGTCTTCCTCAGGCGACGGCGAATATGCGATTGCAGTATACGGCAATTCGACATCTGGTGATGAGGATTCCGTTGCCGTTGATTTCGTGGTGGACACTTCATACCCGCTGATATGGGTCGATTTCCCGCTTAACGGGACTGCCTATAACTGGGAATCGTTCTATGTCTACGGAAGGGCTGAGAACGTCCATCTCGATTCGGTCTGGGCTGAGGATTCTGGCTGGGGAATGAACCTTGGCACTCCCGATGACTGGAACTTCACATACAATGGCACTATTCCAGAAAATGACTATGCCGTGACCTTCAGCGTCAACGATTCAACTGGCAGGGTCAGCTCGGCTACTGTGCGCTTCCAGATTGACAGGACACCGCCCGTTGTCATTGTTTACAGCCCAGCCGACGGCTTGGCTTATGATGAGGATGCCGAGATTCCATTCGAGGTCTCGTCGGATGATGCCATGAGCCAGTGGAATTACACTGTCGACGGCGGTGCGAATGCAACCTTCCTGCCAAATACAACCATCGTTTTCGGAACTGCTGGCAACTATACCCTTGTCCTGTATGGCTATGATGATGCGATGAACCTTGGCTCCGCTTCCGTGACCTTCCTGATATTGCCCGTCTTTGTGACTGTGATGTTTCCAAGCTTGCAGGAGGCTGGGTCTGGCATTGCTGGCTTCTTGGGTGCAATCGCCGAGCCAGTCCCGACCTTTATCCTCGGTCTGGGCGTTGTTGCTGTGATAGTCGGCTTGATAACCAGCCTTGCTTTTATGTTCCGTGGTGTTATTGGCGGTGCTGTCAAGGGGATGCGTGGCAGGTAGGGTGTTTTGCCGTGGCGCTGTATCTTGCCCGTTCCGCCGTCCTGTTGCCCTGATTTCCGTCCCTGCAATCGTGTTCAGGAGCGCCTTCTTTCAGGTGCAATATAATCTACAAGTCAAACAGTTAACTGTTATGACATGTATATATGTGATGCAAAAGCTTTTAAATCCATGCGCCAAATAAATAACACTGTTTAAACAACAGTTCCCATGAAAGTGCGTTTTCCGACCCACTACTGGCATGGCATGGCTTCGGTCGTGCCTGCCCATGGGATTGAAAGATTAGAGCCCGAACCTCTTCGTGAGGCAGGGATGGGGGTAATTCGATGTCAGGTCAAAATCCTGAGTTTGCCGAGGTCAGCCTGAAGCTCTCCGAGTTGAAGGATTTGAATTATTTTAGATACAGGAAGGTCGGCATCGGGAAGTTGCTCGACTACATAAGGGCTATTGTCCCAGACGGCAGGACTGTTTTCTTCTATGACACGACAAGCAAGAACCAGCTGGTCAGCCGTCTTGGTCTCAGGATTTCCGAACTGCGAAGGATTGATGCTTATCATGAGCGGAACCGCATATTGGCTGAAGCTGTTTCTGCGTCCACGACAACAGCCATCCTGAAGATGACGAAAGGCTCTGTCGGGTGGAACGTGTATGCCGTCGTTTCGAATCTCTTTGTCAATGTCTATCATGCTGAGATTTTCAAATTTGTCGAAAAGGAGCTTTCTTCCCTCGGTCTGGGTGTCAAGGAGATGACCGAGTTCAGGACGAGCCAGCGTCTTTGGAGAAGGTTCATCTTCGAGATGAATGCTGTCTCTAAGATTGGCGAAGTCATCGAGGCTGGCATCATGGTCTGCAACTCCCTGAAGGGGACTTCCAGCATACAGGTCAGGTCTTATTGGAAGAGGCTGTCCTGCGAAAATGGGATGACAAGCTCCAAATATTACTCTGCTTCACGTGTCATACACCGTGGCGACAGGCTGAAAATCATGGAATCTGTTCGCCAGAACATAAAGAGCGCTGTCGATGAGGCTTACAATGTGTCTGTTTTGGTCGATAAGTCACGTCGGGTGAGTGTTTCCCATTCGGAGATGTCCCTTATCATCAGGCTGATTTCCTCGAAGCGTGGCTTCGCCGAATACGTCCAGCGTTCTATGCTGTCCCGTGTCATGCAGGAGGAAGCGAATCTCTGGGGCTTGTCCAATATTTTGACCTATGTGGGCTCTCATGAGGATGTTCCTTTCCAGTCAAAGCTTGCAATCGAGCAGTCCGCCCATTCGCTTCTTGCGGGCGGGGAGCCGATGGTCAGGGAGCTTCTGTCTCCAAAGCCTTTGGTTCCTGCTCAGCCTGCAATACATGCTGTATGCAGGGAATGCAAGGAGAAGCCAGTCGCCGAGGTCGGTGATACTTGCCTTGAGTGTGAGGTTGAGTTGAAGCGTGTCGCCCTTGAGGATGATGCCTTTGACCATCGCATGGGTCTTGATGATGAGGAAGTGGAATAAGTAAACTACCACCCATTAAAATGGGTGGCTTTCCATAGGATGATAATTATGTCTCACAGAGAACGAATTACCAACTT
>Ga0315291_10001742_pt1 | contig 28872 bp, 19 predicted proteins | sample YL17G12_20_MG_FD_203070 | JGI IMG/M metagenome (GOLD analysis project Ga0315291, IMG submission 203070) | Sediment microbial communities from Yellowstone Lake, YNP, Wyoming, USA - YL17G12_20 | ecosystem: Environmental > Aquatic > Freshwater > Lake > Sediment | place: USA: Wyoming | collected...
CCCCTGACCCCTGTCTCCTGACCCCTGTCCCGTCTCCCCTGCCCCCTGCCCATGATCTGGCTCGAAATACTCGTCCTGGCCATCGTGCAGGGGATCGGCGAATTCCTGCCGATCAGCTCCTCCGGCCACGTCGTCGTCAGCCTGGCACTGTTCGCGCAGTCTGGTTACTCGATTCCCGAGAGCGAGAGGCTCACCGTCAACATCATGCTCCACATGGGGACCCTCCTGGCCATCCTCGTCTTCTACCGGCAGCGGATCTGGCGGCTGCTGGGCGAAGACCGCCGAGTAATTGGGTTGCTGCTGGTCGGCAGCCTGCCGGCCGGGGTAGTGGGAATCGCCATCAAAACGACCCAGTTCGGCGGGGTGATCGAAGAGGCCGTCCTGGATAACGCCTTGGTCGCCGGACTGATGTTCCCGATCACCGGGCTGATGCTGCTCTGGTCCGCCCGGCGTGACACCGGGCAGGCCACTTGCCGTGAGCTGGACTACGGCCGAGCCCTGCTGGTCGGCGGACTTCAGGCCTTCGCCATCCTGCCGGGCATCTCCCGGAGCGGCGCCACCATCGTCGCCGGCTTAGGCTGCGGACTGCGACGCGACGAGGCAGCCACCTTCTCTTTCCTCCTGGCCATACCCGCTATCAGTGGGGCAGGACTACTAGAGACCGTCAAGCTGCTCCGCCACTCAGCCGAATCGACCCCCCCGGCCGCCCTCGCCCTGGGAGCACTGCTGAGCTTCGCCGTCGGGCTGGCGTCCCTCTGGTGCCTGGTACGCTGGCTCCGTCAAGGCCGCCTGCACCTGTTCGCCTGGTGGGTGATCCCCCTGGGCCTGGCCGTGACCGCCTGGCAACTCCTATGAAGTCGAGCCGACTCGGGAGACTGCCAGTGCTGAGGGCCCGCCAATAGCCGGCGGCAAACCTGCCGCCGGGAGTCCCGGCGGGCGGCCCCCAAAAGCACTCCGCTGCGCAAGAACAACAATGGACCCACCGTCCCGGCGGGGTATAATATGCAATGGTTGGTCGCTGGTTCGACCGATAACTCAATCGGGGGGCGAACAGGATTCGACCGGGCAGTTAGAAGTGTAAGTGGCGTGCCGTGGTTGGTCAGCGGGCCACGTAAAAAGCCGACCATAAACTTCAATTGCCGAGCCTAGCTTAGCAATGGCCGCCTAACTAAAGGCAGCCCCGGCTGCGGGCCTTCGCCGAAGAGACCCAAAAGCCGGCCGCCAAATTCGGCTCGTTCCGGGTCACGTTGGGCACGCCCGGGGCTAAACCAAGTTCCCAACTAGCCCTCGCGGCACCCCGTCGGTTGGGGGCCGAAGGGGCGAAACACCAAACATCCGACTACGCACGTAGAAGCTTGCACGGAAATGTCGCGGGACGCGGGTTCGATTCCCGCCGCCTCCATTCGCGCAGGCCACCTGCCAAGATAGTAGGTGGCCTTTTCAGTTCTGGGGCGCCCATGTGCTCGGCAGACGGCTCCGGCGCAGAGTCCCGTTCGAGGCGCTTTGTCGCAACTCCTTTTCTCTCAATACCTTGCGATTTCCGTAACAGGGTTTGCCTTCGCTTGGAGGAGTCGTAGGGCAGCACGACAGCGCAGAATATCGCAAAATTGCGTTGACTTCTTATCGCAATAATACGATAATGCCAAATGGATGGAGTCCCGACCAAATGGCAAGGAACTGCCCATGCCCGAAACAGCGGTGGTTTTCTACGCGGAGGACGACGGCTCATCGCCAATTCTGACGTGGCTCGACCGGCAACAGAGCAAGGTGCAGGACAAGTGTCTTGTGAAGACCGAACGCCTGGCCGAGTTGGGGCATGAGCTTCGTCGCCCGGAAGCGGACTTCTTGCGAGATGGAATCTATGAGCTACGGGTGCGGCACCGGCGAGTCCACTACCGGATGCTCTACTTTTTCCATGAAAAGACAGCGGTAATTTCACACGGACTGACCAAAGAGGACGTAGTACCGAATGCGGACATCGATCTGGCAATCGTGCGGAAAGGCCAGTTCGCCCAAAACCCGCAGAAGCACACTTACAAGGAGTAGACCGATGACCAAGAAGGCAAAGACCAGCGACGCTGTCCGAATCCTTCGCAATCGGTACGTGAAGCATGAGCCCGAGCGGAAGGCTTCTGTTGAGGCTGAGCGGGTGAACGCTCAAGTCGCCCGGATGATCTATGATCTGCGCAATGACGCCGGGCTCACGCAGAAGGAACTCGCTGAACTGGTTGGCACAACCCAATCGGTAATCAGCCGTTTGGAGGATGCAGACTACGAAGGCCACTCATTGTCCATGCTCAACCGAATTGCGGAAGCTCTCAAACAGAAGGTGAGCGTCACGACGAGGGGTGTCGATGACCTTGAGCACGACCTCCTTCTCCCGTCTGAAATGGAGAATCGACGAGCCATTCTGAGACAATTCTCTGAGGATTTTGCGTTCGCGGCGAGACTCTTGCGACTGGCTGTCGACATCGCGGAGGCGTTTTGCCGTGAGCGTAATTCGGAATACGAAGTGACCACAGAGATCGTCATTGGAGGGATTCTTGCGCAGGAGATTCGTCGATTTCGCGCGATCACCCTCGTATCGGAACGAGGCTATGTGGAGAACGCGGAAGTCCTGACGAGGAGCTTATTCGAGGGACTCCTTGCCGAGCGATTCATTCTTCGTTCACCCATCGCATTGGAGGCATGTTCCCCAGGACTCCGTAATGCGAGAGAAAAACTTCCCAAAATCTCGGACCAGTATTCGCGGGGAGAATTCCACACCCATCTATACACGGCTCTTGGTCCGCTCACGTTCAAGAGACTGCGAGACAAGGGTGAAATTGAAGAGGAGCTGGAGTCAGTGATGGATAGCGCTATCGCTCACGTCGAGCGAACACTCGGTCCGGAGTGGGTCGCGAAACTGATGGATCGCCCTTGGAGCTACTCCGGCTTGACAATTGCACAGCTCGCCGAAAACTACGGGCTCAGCACCTACCATAGGCAAGCGTACGGAATTCAGTCCAGCACTGTACACGCGAACGACGCCCTACGCTTCACCTCTCTTGATCAAACCACCGAACCTCCCACGTTGCTACTGGGTCTTGCCACCGACGATCGTCATCTACGACAGTTGCCTCGCGTCGTACGATTGGCGGCAGGAGTGCTCGGAATCTTGCTGCAGGATTTGGACGAGTGCTTTGCACTTGCCTGCCGTAACCGACTCGACGACCTGTTCTTCGGAAACAGGCGGCTCACGCAGGAACAAGACCAGGATGCGTTTTCGGTTGCTGCGCACCAATGATAGCGCAGGACTGGGGAACCATTTGACGTTTATTGGCTCCGCTGGTGGCACAAGCGGATGCCTTTCTATGTCTCTTCTTCCTTCATCGCGCGATATGCGCCACTCCTCGATCGTGCCACGCATCTCACGCCGAGTGCTACACCCCGTGCATAATCACCGTCTTTACTTCCGTCATCTCCTCGACGGCGTATTTCGGGCCCTCTTTGCGCAGGCCGCTTTGTTTTAGGCCGCCGTAGGGCATCAAGTCCGCGCGCCCGACGGGGCCCCAGTTGACGTGCAGATTGCCGGCGTCGACCTCGCGGGCGAAGCGCATGGCCGTCTGGAGGCTCTGGGTGAAGATGGCTGCGCTTAGGCGGTAGGGCGTGTCGTTGGCCAGCGCCTCGTCGAGGTCGCCCACCCATCGCGCTGTTTCGTTGTCCCAGGGGCACTCCGAGACCTTCGACGCCAGGAGGACCTCCACCTTAATCTTGATCGTCTCGGCCGTCCGCCCGGGCACCTTGCCCAGCCGAACGGTCCTTCGCCGCCCTCGCTCCTGCCGCCAGGCCCTTGACGGCGTTCTTTCTGCCCTGCTTGTCTTTCTCCTTCGCGTCTCCGCGGTCACTCTCCGTTACCCCGTGAACGCCCACCTTTGACCAACTCGGCACGGGGCAGGCTCCTGAGGGCCTCCATCACCTTGGGAGACATCGGCTTGTCGGAGATAGGAGTGAGCTTCTTTTCTTTCCCACCGAGCACGGGCTTCCCGTATTGCTTCTCCAGCTTGGAGAAGAGGGCGTTCAGGTCGGCACGGTCACCTTCCGCCAAGAAATACGCATCGTGTAGCTGCCCCCAGGTGCCATCCCCTCCTGCCCGTGTGAGGCATTTCATTTGGTCCACGCCTGGCCCGAGCCACAGGCGGTACAAGGCGAGCTTTGGCACGCCAGCATCCCTCCCGGCGAAGTTCTCAAGGAACGAATTCAGGCCCCCGCCGATGGTGGCCACGCTCTTCTTGCCGCCATTGGGGTTGGTGATGGTGGCACTGTGCAGCCACTTGCCGAGGTTCCGGTCATAAATGTAATAGCGGGTGTCCGTGGTATCGGGTTCCTTCCCTGGCGTTTTCTGGACAAAGAATTGAAACGTATCCCCGATCTTCCAGTCCCACAGCATGTGGGTGTGGCTCCCGGTCCCCTCGCCACCGAAGCGATTGAAGATCGTCTTTGGGTCGGATTCTGTGACTTTCGGGTGCAACTGTGGGGAGGTATCCCAAATGGAGAAGATGGTGCGGCGTTCCTTCTCGCTGTTGTGCTGGATACCGCAGTACCCACCCGCGGGCTCGCCAGGATGCCAGTTGGCTCCGCAATAATAGATGGCGGGATGCGTTGCCAGGACCGTGATTTCGCCGTAGAGGCAGGTCGCCTGCGTTTGCCCTTCCAGGTTCCACCACAGGTGTTGGGCAGGGGCCTCCGCACATTGAAGTGCGGCTGCCATCGTGCATGTAACGAATGCAAATGTTCGTGTGGTCATTGTAGGACTCCTCCGTTCGAGTTGTGCCTTGGGGCCATCGGTCGATTAGCCCCGAGAGAAGTCGATCCATCCCAGTTCCAGGCTCTTTGGCTGGCCTGCGGCTCGAATTGCCTGATCGTGCCGCCCGTCCAGCCGCCGCCGAAGAAGAACACCATGGCAGGCCGCTGGTCGCTCTCCTTCCAGCCGGGCGGGAAGTGGACGACCATTTGCAGGTCGGCCTGCTTCGTCTTCTTGTAGACGAACGATTTGTGTTCTTGGCCGAAAACAGCATGGGCCGGATCGCTTCGTGGGTCGGGAAGCGCTGGCCGCACATGACGACCGGGGCGTCCCAAACCGACCGCATCGCCTACTGGCCAGGGAGGATCTTGATGGGGATGGCGGGGGCGGTCCGCGTCGCGGTCTCCTTGCCGGTCGACATCGTGCCGTTGAGGATTACGTTGACCTTCCAGCCGGCCGGGGCCTGCTTGGGGACGCTGAGCGTGATCGGCACCTCATCCTTGTCCGCGGGGATGGGGTCCGTCTTCACGGTGATCCCCGCGGGGGCATCAACCACGGCGAGGTTGATCGGGAACTTGGCTCCCTCCTTGCGGGCCGCCTTGACCACGACCTGAGCCTCGGCTCCTTGCTTGACCTGCAGGCCGTCCTGAGGGGGGCCATTGGTCGATAGGCTGAACAGGGACGTCTCGAGCACCGCCACCACGAACTCCTTGGTCGGCACCACGTGCCTGTAGCTGAAGGCCTGCATGACGTCTTCCGCTCCGACGGCCGTCCGCGTCCACGGCTGGTTGTTGAGCGTGGCCGTGGCGACGATGGCGGGCGAGAAAACGTTCAAAGGGGCGTCGGGCGGGGCGGTGATCGTGAGCTTGGCCTGGGGCTGGCCCGCCGGGATCATCGCGTCACTGGCCGCAAAACCCGGCGGCAAGCCCCGCACGGCCAGGTTGATCTCGCCGGCAAAGCCGTCCCGCCGGTCGGCGGTGACCGTGACCACGACCGAATCGCCCTTGACCACCCGCTGCACGTCGGGGACGACCCGCAGCACGCAGTCGGGCTTGGGCGGGGCGATCACGAGCCGGTAGGCGTATTCGTCGCCGCCTTTCCCCTGGGTTTCGCGGACCCTCAGGATGTAGTCGCCGGCCGCGGGGAAGGTGAACGTCAGGCGCGAGTCGCAGTGGTGGAGCACGAGCGGATAATCCGGATCGACGAAATCGTCGTTCTCCGTCAGCCCGCCGCCTTGCGCGTTCAGCACGGTGAGGAAGGAGTCCAACGGCGAATCCAGCCGCCGGGCCCGGACGTCCAGCACGAGCACCTGGTTGGCTTGGGCCGTGACGATGAAGTGATCGACGTCGCCGGGCTGCTGGATGCGGCCGTTGACGGCGATGGGCACGTTGACGCGATTCGCCTGCGTGAGGGCATCGTTGGGCTCGGTCTCGCGGGCCTCCGGCTCGTCCCCCGCGGCGAACGGCAGCACGTTGGTGGGCAGCCCGCCCGGGACGGGCCCGACGAAAAGCAACGGTGGGGAATCGGGCGGCACGAGCAAACTGCTAGTCGGGGCGGGCAGACTCACGCCGTGCAGCTCGACCTGGGCGATCGAGTTCCGCTGCCCTCCCAGCGGGAAGACGTGCGTCAGGTAAGGGAAGGCCCCGATGGAAAGCCGGTAGACGAAATCCGCCCGCCCCCGGTAGATGACGTCGCTCAGTTCCAAGGTGTACTCGCCGTCCTGAGGGATCGTGTAGACCAACAGCGAATCGGGGTTGTGGCGGAAGCGATCGACCGACAGGAGCACCTTGCCGGCGGGATCGAACAAGGTCAGGCAGGTGTCGAGAAAGCCGGGGACCGTGTCGGGCAGGTACGCCAGAAGGGTCCTCGCCTGCACGGCGCAGACGATCGTCTGGCCGGCCTTGGCGGCGAAGCGGAAGTTGTCGCGGTCGTTGTCGAGGATCTGGCCGTTGATCAGGATCGGCAAGGCCGCGAGTTGCTGCGGCTTGGCCCGGTCGGTGTTCGGCTCGACCTCGTTGACCTCCGGCAGGGCCCCGATAAAGAACCGCACCCGGTTGGAGATCCCGCCGGGCGTGATCAACCGCAGGTCCCGCTCGCCCAGCTCGGCGTCGGGCGCCACCGTCAGCGAGATGCGGACCGCAGTGGGGCTGACCACCTGGGCGATCTTGGCCGTCACCCCCGGGCCGGTGATCCGCACGTCGTTGGCGTTCTGGAAGTCCTTGCCGTTGATCGTGGCCTCGACCGTCTGCCCCCGCGATGCTCCGGCCGGAAACACGAACGTCACGACCGGCTGCGGAGGCTGGGCGTGCGCGAGCTGCGATGCGAAGGCGACGAGCGCCGCGATCAACGCAGTGCAGACTCGTCGAGCGCAGGCGTTGGGGGACCGCGTCTGGTTCATGGCGGGGACTCCTATGGTTTATCCGTTCGCCTCGTTCTACCCCGGCAAGAAATCCGAATCTCGAAGCACGAAATCCGAGACAAATCCAAATCAACAAATCCCAATGATCCAGTGACCCAGGCGGTCGGCTGGCCGTTTTGGATTTGGAGCTTCGATCCTTGAGATTTGTTTCGGATTTTGCACTTCGGATTTCGTGCTTCGGATTTCGCTGCGCGCTCGCCGCGGCGGGCGATTGGCGCTACTTCAGGACCGGCGGGGGGAGCTTCTCTCCCGCCAGCGCCTTCTTGACCAACTCGGGGTTCTGCAGGACGGCTGGGATCTTGTCTGGCGGGGTGGTCAGGTTGGCCGCTCGCCACTGCACCGCCCCCAACGAGCTGGCGGCCAGGTAGCCGGGGGGCGCGACAATCAGCCACTCCTCCGTGCGCGGAGTGACTTGGACGAGCGTGGCCAGGAGCCGATGCTCGCCGGTGTGCCAAAGCTTGACCGTGCCGTCGGCGCTGGCGCTGGCCAGCCTGGCGCCATCCGGGCTGAGCGCCACACCGTAGACCCAATCGGCGTGCCCGGTGAGGGTCGCCACCTGGGCGCCGTTATTAGGGTCATAGACCCGCACCGTCCTGTCGGTCAAAGGGACGTAGATCCGGTTGCCGGCCGGCGCCCAGAGCACGCCCAGCGGTCCGGGGACGCCCAGATCGATCGCCCGGGCCAACTGGGTGTTGTCGCGACGCCGCAGGCGGATCATCCGGTCGGTCGGGCCGGATACCGCCACGGCCACGAGTTCGGCGTTGGGGCCGAAGGCCACACCGTTGACCGACTCCATCTGGTCCAGCTTCGCGACCGGCTTCCAGGTGCCGACTTCCCAGACCTGCGCGGTCCGGTCGGCACTGGAGGTGACGAGGAACTTGCCGTCGGCGCTGAAACTCGTGCCGAGGATCCAGTCGCTGTGACCCTTCAACTCGCTGGCCAGCTTGTTTTCGTCGACGCTCCAGACGCGGGCCACGTTATCCGCGCCCCCGGCGGCCAGGAGCTTCCCGTCAGGGCTGAAGGCGATGGCGAACACGGCGTCCTTGGGTTCCTGGAAGGTCAAAGCCGGCTGGCCGCTGTTGACGTCGAACACCTTGACAGCCCCCGGGCCGTACGGCGTCCCTTCCGCCACGGCCAGCCACTGTCCGTTGTTGCGGAAGGCCACGGAGCGGACAAAATCGCCGATCTGCCCCACGCCGATCCGCTTGGCGAGCTTGGCATTTGCCAGGTCCCAGAGCAGCACTTCCTGGTAGCCGCCCACGGCCAAGGTCTTGCCGTCGGGACTGAAGGCCAGCGCGGACGTGGGGACCGTGGGGCCGAAAACGACCACGCAGTCCAGCGACGGGGCCTGTGCGTTGCCTGGCGGCGCGACGATGATCGGAAACGCCAGCGGCTGCTTCTGCGGGGCCGGCCCCTGCGCCCCGACGGGCGCACAGAGGCCCAGAGACGCGGCGAAAACCACCGGCAACAGGGCCAACCGGACCACGACGTGGCGGATCATCATTGGGGGAAACCCGAAAAACGAAATCCGAAATCCGAAACAGATTCCAAATCCAAGCAAGAAATGTCCAAAACGGCGCCACCGCGACTTCTCATGGGCTTGGCTCATTTCGATCTCTTCAAGTTGTTTCGTGTTTCGGTTTTCGTATTTGGTGCTTCACATTCTCGGTCCCCTCCGATTTCTGGAGGATCGAGCCGAAAATGCACATCAGCTCGGTCGCCTCTTGCATCAACTCGTCCCGCTCGGTATTCAGAGCAGGGTCTGCGTGAGTATCCAGCAAACGCAACCAATAACGGCTCTCCTTCGACTCCTTCCGGGAAATGCGGATGCGCATGCGGAAGTCTTTCTTGCTCAGAGCCTCATTGGCCTCGATATAGTTTGCCCCAACTGAGCCCGATGCCCGCACCAACTGCTTCACATCCTCGATATTGCAGATGGTCCGCGGCAGCTTCTTCACAAACGCCCGCACACGTTTGGCAAACAAGTACGTTCGCTCCTCAAGGTCATATCGCTTCGGCCCGGGAGTATCGGTCATTGGCATTTTCGTACTTGGAGTTTGTTTCGTATTTCGTATTTCGTATTTCGGATTTCGGATTTCAACCGGTCTACATGATCTCCGTCAGCAGGCCGCCGCTGGGGCGGTCGCCTTTGGACGGAGGGGTCACGTACGCCACGCAACCTTGCGGATGCGGAAGCCTGTCGGTGGGGTTGATGCCCAGCAGCTTGTAGATGCTGGCCGTGAGATCCCACGGATACACCGGCCGATTCTTGGGCTGTTCGCCCTTGGCGTCGCTGGAGCCGACGACCGTCCCTCCCCGGAACCCACCGCCCCCAACCACGGCCGAGTAACACAGCGGATAGTGATGGCGTCCGCCGTTCCACGGAGGATTCCAATCGATCTTGGGAGTGCGGCCGAACTCGCCGTACCAGAGGACGATGGTGCTTTGCAGTAGCCCCCGTTGGGCCAGGTCCTCCATCAGGCTGGCGAAACCCTGGTCGAACACGGGAAGGTTCGCCTTCACGGCCCCGAAGTTATCAGTGTGCGTATCCCACCAGCCCCAGTTGACCGTGATGAACGGGACGCCCTGTTCCACAAGCCGCCGGGCCAGGAGGCACGACTGCCCGAAAAAGTTGCGCCCGTACTTGTTCCGCACCTCGTCCTTCTCCTGGGACATGTCAAACGCCTTCTTGGCGTCTCCCAGAACCATGCTGTAGGCCTTCTGGTGGAAGCCGTCGATTTCCCGGAAGGCCGGCTCCTGATCCATCTCTTTGGCCAGCGTGTCGACCGATTGCAGCAGCGTGCGCCGCTCCTCGAGTCGCTTGTCGGTCAGCCCGCCGGCCATCGCCAGGCCTTGGACCCGGAAGCCCTTGTCGTTCGGATCGCCAAACGTGGCGAAGGTCTGGTACTTGGTGCCCAGGAACCCGGTGTCGGAGAACCAGGGAAGAGGCGTGGTCAACGTGATGTACGGCGGCAGCCCGCCTTGGTAACCGGCTTCGTAACCCTTCTTCAAAGACGTCACGGCGCCCATGGACGGGTAGACCATCTCGCCCGAGGGAAGCGCCCCGGTGGCGACGGTATACGCGGCGGTCTCGTGGCCGAAGTCCTGGTGGTTGTAACTGCGGATGATGGAGAACTTGTCGGCCTGCTTGGCCGTCAGCGGCAAGAGCTCGCTGATGCGGATTCCCGACACGTTGGTCTCGATGGGGTTCTTCAGCGGGCCGCAGTAGTCGTTGCCGGCCTCGGGCTTGGGATCAAAGGTATCCAGATGGGTTGGGCCTCCCAGCATGAAGAACTGGATCACCGACTTGGCCTTTGCCTCTTGGACCTGGCCGAGGGCCTTCAGCTTCAGCCAATCCGCCAGGCTAAGCCCCGCCACGCTCAGCGCACCGACACGCATGAAGTCCCGCCGGCTCAAACCCGGACGGCTCCACGCAGCCTTTCGACCATGAATGTCTAGCATCGCTCGTTACTCCTTGGGTGACCGGTAGAGAACAGCCTACCCGTACGACGACCCTTCTGGGCCGTCGTGACGGCCTGGAAAGGCCGTGCTACCGGTGTTCTCGTGTCAGCCGGTCGCCTTGTTACGAGAGTCTCAATGGGACCACAATAATGGCAAGAACATCTCCACCTTGGGTGGCTACGGCTAGCATCCGCAGCAAAGCGGCGGAAAACCCGGTAACGCGATCACGATCACGGCAGCACCTCGATAACGGAGAAAGGGGACATCACTGATTATCCGTTATCCCCTTTGCCAAAATCAGTAATGTCCCCTTTTTCTAGTGGTTAAACAGAAACTCCTTGGTATTCAGCAGCGCCCAGAGCAGGTCCTGGAACGCTTGAGGTCTCGGGGGTTTCAGTACGGCGGCCGCATCGGCGAGCTTCTTGGTGGCTTCGGCCGACTTGGCGGCGGCGGCCTTTTCGTCGGTGTCCAGCTTATCCCGCGCGGCCTTGGCATCGCCCGCCAACTTACGTTTCTCCGTCGCGACCGCCGCCGCAGCCGCCTGCGCGGCCCGGGCGGTGTCGGCGGCAGCTTTCGCCTGGGCCGCGGCCGCTTCGGCTTCTTTGGCGGGCTTGTCGGCGGCCTGATAAGCCTGGGTCGCTGCGGACGCCTCTGGACGGATCTTCGTCAGGGCCTCCTCCACCGCTTTCTTCTGGGCTTCGGCCTGCGCGAGTTTCTCGGCGGCGGCGTTGGCGTCGGTCTGCGTCTGCTGCTGCTTCTGCCCTGCTTGCGACAACACGATCTTGGCGTCGTCAGCCGCCTTGCGCTTGGCGGCGGCATCGGCGGCGGCCTGCTTCTTCTCCTCGTCCGATTTGCTGCCGTCCTCCGAGACGGCTTTGGCCTTGGCGGCCGCCTCTTGGGCCGCCTTCTCGGCCACCTCGTAAGCTTGTTGCGCCGCGGCCACGGCGCCCTTCGCGTCCGCCAACGCCTTGTCCGCGGCGGCTTTCACGGCGGCGGCCTCCGTCAGGGCCTGGGCGAGCAGGGCCAGCTTGGCCTCGGCCGGCTTTTGCTGGTTCTGCACCAGATCATCTGCCTTTTTCTTCGCGTCGACCGCCTGCTGACGTTGGGCTGCCGCGGTCTTCTCGGCGTTGGTCTGGGCGGTCGTGGCTTGGGTCGCCGCACCGGACGCCGCGGCGGCCGCCGCTTCCGCCTCTTTGGCTGTCTTCTCCGCTAGTTCAGAGGCGGCATTGGCCTGTTGCAGTTCTGCTCGGACCTTGGCCAAAGCCTCCTCGGCCGTTTTCTTGTCTACCTCCAGTTGCGGCGGAACCGTCTTGCCCGCGCCCGAAATGTAGTCCAGGACCTTCTGCTTTTCTTCCGGCCTGGCAGCCCGCGACAGCGTGGCCAGGTAGATCTCGTCGACGATCTCGGGATCGGGCTTGTTGGCCTGGAGCAGCCGCTGGAGGTCCGGACTGCCGGACAGCTTGCCCTCGAAGTGGTCCGAGTTGACCAAATGGAGCGATTGCCTTACCGAGCTCTCTAGCTTCCTTTCGCACTCGTAGGGTGTATCTCGCAGCGGCCGGCCAAACAGATCCAGGAGCGGATTCTTGATGTCACCGTCGAACACCTGAATTGCCCGCGAGCCGGCGGGCATGATCGTGGGTGGAACCGGGATCCAACTGGCAAACTGGTCGGACGTGCCGGTGACCTGACAGACGGCGTCCAAGAGCTGCTCCGCTCCCATCCGCCGCACGTGGTAGTGGGAGAAATGCGCCACGTCGCCGCGGTTGAAATCGTTCGGCTTGCTGGAAAGCTGGTAGGTCTTGGAGTTCAGGATCAGGCGGAACAGATGCTTCACGTCGAACTTGTGATCGACGAACTCCTGCGTCAGGTAGTCCAACAGCTCCGGGTTGCTGGGCGGGTTCGTGGAGCGGAAATCGTCGGGCTCGTGGACGATCCCGCGTCCCAACAGCCAATACCACACCCGATTCGCCATGACCCTGGCAAACCACGGATTCTGGGGCGCGCAGAGCCACTCCGCCAACTTCGGCCGCGGGTCCTGATCGCGCGGCATCTCCACGACTTCCCCACCCAGGAACTTCGGATTGACGTACTCTCTCAGCTTCGGGTGGTACACGCCGCCGTATGGATTGAAGAAGACGATCTCCTCCTTCCACTCTTGCGTGGCCTTGATGGCCACCTTGCTGAAGAAGGCCGCCATCCCCAACCCGTCGTCCAGGCCCCAGTTCTCCGTGGGGTGCGCGTGGCAGCGGGCACAGTCGAGCCTGGCTCCCATGAACAGCACGGCCGTGGCCTCGGCGTAGGTCTGGGGTTCCCGCTTCTGGACCGCGCGGTAGTAGTTGGCCGGGCCCACCTGGAAGTCGCTCCCGTTGGCGGTGATCAGCTCGCGCACGAACTGGTCGTACGGCTTGTTCGCCGCGATGCTGCCGCGGACCCAGCGGTAATACGTCTGCACGCCACGCGGCCAGAGGCGGACCGGGTACTCGCTCTTGATCCTCAGCAAGTCGCCCCACTTCAACGCCCAGAAGTCGGCATACTCGGCACGCTCCAGCAGGCGGTCGATCAGCTTGGTCCGCTTGGCCGGGTCGGGGTCGGCCAGGAAGGCTCGGGCCTCCTCGGGCTTGGGGAGGCAGCCGATCACGTCCAGGTACACACGCCGCAGAAAGACTTCGTCAGAACACACCTCCGACGGCGGATAGCCCAGCTTCTGGAGCTTGGCGAACACCAACTCGTCGATCTTGTTGTTCGGGTCGATCTTGGGGAAGGGAGTGGGGAGCGGTTGTGGGATGAGGACCCGCACGGTGTCCGACCGCCGCATGAACGTCACGCTCAGCACCGCCTCGCCGAAGCCTTCGGCCTTGATCTTGCCGCTGGGATCCACGGCCGCCAGCGTGGGATCGGAACTGGCGAAAGAGGCCAAGCGGGTCACGTCGCGCTGGCTGCCGTCGGCATAGACCGCCCGGACCAGGAGTTGCTGGCCGTCGCCCTTGGGCAGGACCTTGTCCTTGGGCGAGACTCTTACGGCGACCGGCTGGTGCAGTTTGTCGTCGCCCCAGGGCAGCCCCTGGGCCACCCAGGCGGCGAGGATGGTGTACTCGGGGGAATTGGGCTCGATTTTCGCGCCGCCCGTGTGGGCCACGGCGTTGGTGGCCTTCAGTAGGACGAGGCTCTTGGTCGGTTCCACCCGGTTGATCCGCCGTCCCAGGTGCATCTTGCTGAGCGCGTCGTAATCGGCGTCGGGCTCGGCGCCGAACATCGAGAGCCGGAACCCCCCCTTGCCCAACGTGGAGCCGTGGCACTGAGTCGCGTTGCAGCCCAGCTTGGTAAACAGCGGCATCACGTCGCGGAGGAAATTCGCGGACTCATTGTTGGCCCCTTTGACACTCACGACCACCTGGGCGCTGGCCGCGGAATCGCCCAGCTTGGCGACCACGGTGATCGGCACCTCACCGTCGGCCATCGGCTTGACGAGCCCGTCCTTGCCCACATCGGCAACGGCCGGGTTGGCCGACGTGAACTCGGCCGCCGCGGTGAAGTCCCTCACCGACCCGTCCGAGAGCTGGCCGGTCACCAGCAACGCGTGCGACGCCCACTTGCCCTGCAGTAGAAGCTGCGGCGGCTCGACTTGAATAGAGACCAGCTTCACGGGCGGTGGCTGCGACGGGGCACCGACCGGAGGTTGGTCGGGCGGAGCCGGGGTTGCAGGCGCCGAGTCAGCCGGGGGTGCCGGAGCAGGCGGCGTGGCGGGCGGAGCAGTTGCCGGCTGTTCCGCACCCACGGCCGCCGAGGCAACTCCAAGCTCAGCTCCCACCCAACCTGCCACGGCGAGCACCAGTATCCGGAGAATCTTCGTCTTGATCTTTATCACACATAACCCTCCAACCTGACCGACTCCCGAAAGTCGAGATACCGGATGCAGGCCCAACGGGCAGGTTTCTGCTGGTAGGCTTCTGAGGCACTTATCCCCACCATTTATTGTTATCTGTTCCGCGGACTCGTCCCGCAAGCTCTCGACCAGGAAACGTGGCGGCCAGATGTCGTCTTCCGAGGGGCCCTGCATGCCTCTCGATTGAGATCCACCCACAGCGTTCCAACGAAAGGTTTCAGGCCATCTCATCCTCGGTTCGCAACGGGTGTTTGGCGCAAAGTCAAGAACTCGGCCGTTTTCTGAGACATCCCAGCGGAAGGCGTGATCGACGTGGCAGGCCGGGCGGCAGGGGAGTACCCTGGCGAGAATGGGGCCTGGGACGACACGCCGGGCAGAGGCCCGGGGTATTGGGGTGGGGCCCCTTTGCGGCCGACAGACTCGATCCAGACCCCCGCCCGAGCGCGGGTCCCATCGTGAATTAGGCTGTCGCAGTGCTGGCCTTCTTCCTTGGCGGCGCGGTGGGTGGGGGTGGTGACGTTTTTTGTTAGCGTAACCGCAGGGCTGTTGAAGCCGTTCTTCTTCATTGGCATGCCTCTCGGCATTTACCGGCTGCTTCGATACGCCAGGCAGCACAGAATCGGCTGGAATCCGTCCGCGCCTTCGGGGGGCGGATCAACACAGCAGGATAATCCTCGGCTTACGCACTGTCCGGATTGCGGCGGTCACGTTTCACGGTTGGCGGTATCCTGTCCGCATTGTGGGAGGCCACTGGAAATTCGATTCCGCTGCGGACCGATCTTGCCGCCGATCTTCGGGATTGGCTTGCCGCAAAGGCCGCTGCCCTCCAGGAAGCCGCTGGTTAGCCGCAAACGGTGCGGTTGGACCCGAGCCGTCCGACGGGGAAAACGCAACAGCAACGGTCCCGCGTAGAGCCGGCTTCGGAGTTTGCACCAGCGTTTGCACCAACTACCGGCAAATCGCGCACAGTGCAGTCAATCGTGGACAAAGCGGCAAGCGAATCCGAGGAACACGCAACGGCTGACCGCTTCGCCGCAAGTGCTTGTCTGGTCAAGAGGGACGACCCGCTGACAAGTGCTGTCAGTGGGCGTTGTCGAGTGGAGACGAGCGGGCTCGAACCGCCAACCCCCGGCTTGCAAAGCCGGTGCTCTCCCAATTGAGCTACGTCCCCGCGTCAACCAGCCGGCATCCCTGCCAGCGGCAGCCGCCCCTCTGTAAGTCGTTTCCGCCGCAGTGCTTAGGGAAGCATACCACACGTGCCCGAACGTGCAGACCGGGCGGACAGTGCAATGGCGACCGGCGTGAAACGGTCGCCTCGGCCCCCCCGAGAATAACACGCGGGCACGCCTGCGTACAAGGCCCGCACACAGGAAGAAGGTGGCCAATTGACGGAATGATGGGTCTGGGTATATTGAGTTTGCTGGTTCGGATTCTTAACGCGCTATAGGGGTGGCAAGGCTAGAGGCAGCGGAGGCACCCACGCACGACGGGCCATCCGGTTGGGGCGGCCTTTCCGGAGGGTGCATTCTGTCGTTGGCCAACGTCGGAGGGCCAACTCTCGGCGGTCCCTTGAGGCGGCGAGTCTTTCTCCCTATCTGCACTCGGTTTTCAGGAGACGAGTAATGAAACTGATCAAGGCAGGTCTGCTGCAACTGGCCGTGTTGCTTGCCGCCGTCGTGCCGGCCCGGGCGGCAACGGTGTCCATTGATTTTGAGGCGTTCAGCGATTTCGACAATCTCTGCGGCCTCAACCTGGGCGGCGTCACGTTGACCAATCCCAGCGGCAGAGTCGAGATCCACGAAAAGCGATTTGGCGTGTCTAGTCACTCCCCCACCAAGGCCGTGGCCAGTCCGAACGGGCTGCTCTCGGTCAACCCGCTGGTCGGCGTCTTCGAGCGCCCCGTGAGCTTCGTGAGCCTCTGGGCCGGCGACGCGGCCACGTATCCCGACGAGCTCGACTCCTGGGAACTCCTGGCGTTCGACGCCCCCAACGGCGGCAGTCTCGTGGGCCGGGCCAGCTCGGGGACATGGGTCGGCAATCCCTATCGCCAACTCACCGTCACCGGCCAAGGCATCTGGCGATTCGAGGCCAACTGGACGGGCCCGACCTTCGGCATCGGCTACGACGATCTCCAGTTCCAGATCGTCCCCGAGCCGAGCACGCTCACGCTGGCGGGCCTGGGGCTCGTGGCGCTGCTGCTGCGGACCAGGCGACGGTGAGGGGCCAGGGGCGAGGGGTTAGGGGCCGGGGGCCAGGGGGCAGGGGGTGTCCATTCTCCACTATCCATTCTCCATTCTCCACTCTCCACTTTGCACCGCCGGCCCCATGGTCCCGCGAGTTGCCTCCGCTTGCCGCCGCTCGGTGCCTTGCCTGCTTGGCGGGGCGGCGGGGCCTGCGGCCGGTGATCAGCGTTGCATCGTTCGGTGGAGATGACGCGCCGCATTAGGGCGGGGCGAGAATGCCGGGCCGGGAGCCGACAGGCAGCACCAAGCCTGGCCGCGCTTGCTTGGGGGATACCTGTTGGTTATGCTGGGGGGGTGGAGCCTTCACGACACCGGTTCCGCAGCCGTGGTGAGAACAGCCCGTGGACCCGCCCCTCAGCAATAGCCGCGCCGCTTCGACGGGTCCCGGCTCGACCTCGTCGAGCCTGCTTCGGCGGGTCAGGCAGCAGGACCCGGATGCCTGGCGGCGACTGGTTCGGCTCTATGGTCCGTTGGTCTATCTCTGGGCTCGGCAGTGTGGCCTTCAGGCGGATGATGCGGCCGACGTGCTCCAAGAGACGTTTGTGGCTGTGGCCCAGGGCGTCCAGACGTTCCGCCGGGAGCAGCCGGGCGACACGTTCCGCGGCTGGCTTTGGACGATCACCCGCAACAAGATCCGCGATCATTTTCGCCGTCGCCAAGGCGAGGCAGTCGCAAAAGGCGGCACCGACGGCCAAGAGCAACTGCTGCAATTGCCCGACCCGCCGGAGCCCTCGTCCGGGCCATGCGCCGATGCCGGCAGCCAGACCGCCCACGCTGCCTTGGAGCTGATCCGGGCGGAGTTCGAGGAGCGGACTTGGCAGGCATTCTGGCAGACGGCGGTCGACGGCCGGAAGGCCGCCGAGGTGGCCGAAGAGCTGGGGATGACGCTCCGGGCCGTCTACCAGGCCAAATACCGCGTCTTGCGCCGCATCCGCCAGGAACTGGCCGACCTGGGGATTGGCGAGTAAACCGAGTGTCTGAAGCTCAGTAATCCCCCACTGATGGGCGTCACGGGACGTGTTCCGTGTATCCCACCCGTTCTCGCCGTGCCGGGCACCGCGCCGCGTTCGGCGCGGGTCTTCGACCCCGCGGGCTGCGACTCGATTAAGAGACCGGCCACAACCGCGGCTGGTTCTTTTGTCGCGGGCCAAGTCGTGTTAAGTCCTCACGTTGTTTCTTGTAGAGCGTGTTGGAAAAGTGCTTGCATGGATGGGCACGCCGCCGCACCAATGGGACAAGGTGGTCGTGAACATCGCACCAAACTCAAGGTCATCGGGGATCGAGGCCCAGAACGGTAAGCCCACGGGCACTTGAGCCACCAGGAGGAGGCACGCCGCTGGTACGACAACGCCGTGCAGCGGGTGAACGAAAACGTCCCCCCAGCCGAAGAACCGGCCCGCTTTCGTGCTGAGGCGGCTGAGCTATTGGGACTGACTGACTCAATCACTTGGGCACCAAGAAAAGGAGGAACCAACCGATCGAAAACAGACATACCAATTGCGGCAACGGTAGGGTCCACAGCGTGTGGTCTACTGTGTGATTTCTGGTCGTCCTAGCGACCGCGCCTGCGCACCATACGGCCCCATACGATCGCGGCTCAATCGTGTTAGGCCGTCTCTATCACTTCGGATGTATCGACATCAAGAGCAGTCTTGACGCGCAGTTTTTTCGACCAGTCAATGTCGCGGCACTACTCTGGCAAGGGGCAACACTTGCCCCACCACTTGTTTGAGCCGGTTATTTGGCGTCTTCGAGAACCTAAACTTTTACCAAGTGAGAAACGCAATGTCTACCACGTCCTCAAAGGCCGATCGATCGACGCATGGAATTCTCGTCCTCGTGGCAATGACTTGTTGCTATTGCGCCCATGGCGCAGGGGCCGCGGCTGTGGAGCTAAACTGGACCCCTGCACCCTCGCTGCTTCATGAAGCTCGACTTAGTGCCGGCGTCTATCTTGACGGCGCGATCTACATGGTCGGCGGGGAGCACCGTGCAGCATATTCCGAGCACAACGTCGTGCAGCGGTTCAATCTCGCAACGCAGTCGTGGTCCTACGCGGCGCCGATGCAGCAGCCGGTATCAAGGCCGGAGGCTGTGGTATTCGGCGGCGAAATTTGGCGAATCGCTGGCTCTCAGGTGTCTGGCGGGCTGAACACGGTGGAGATATACAATCCCAGCACCAACACCTGGCGGTTTGGCCCCTCCTGCCAATTCCAGCACGCCGTGCACGGCGTTGGTGTGCTGGGCGGGAAGGTTTATATAATGGATGCTAATGGGGCGGGTCAGCCAGGCCATAACGAGGTCTACGATCCTGCTGTCGGCACATGGTCGTCGCTGCCCGGCACAGACCTGATTTCGGGTTGGGTTCAGTCGGCCGCCTTCGGTAGCGGTATACTCACCGTGGACTCGGAAGGTCATTCTGCCGTGTTCGATACGGGGAGCAACATTTGGTCTGCCGGCCCGGCGCTCCCCGTGGCGGTCGGCTGGCACGGCGCGGACTATCGCATGGTTGACGACGGCCGGTGGGCATTACTGCTGACTGCTCCCTTCGACACGAATCCCGTACGAGCCTTCGCCCTGGACATGGCCGCCATGACCGATTGGATCGAATTGGAGAATGTCCCGGCGGTTGCGTACCCGCACGACGCCTTCACTTTGGTTGTTGAGTCGCATAGACTACACATGCTTGGAAGGGACTACAACGTGTACGTCGACCCGGGGCCTCCTGACCCGATGCTTGCGCACGAGGTGGCGCCGATTAGTGTTCCGGAACCCGGCACCCTCGTGTTGTTGGGCATGGGTGCCGTCGGCCTCGTGGGCTATGTATGGAGAAAGCGGCGCCGCGCATCTACTCTGGTTTGTACGCTGCTGCTGCTCCTCGCACCAGAGACTGCCAAGAGTGATGTGCTCAGTGACTTCGAACAGGGGCACGTCGATGGCTGGACGGTGGGCCCCGACGGCAACCTCACGTGGATTGCCACAGGGGGAAACCCCGGTGGGTACTTGAGAGTAGATGATTGGGCCACGGGAGGACATAACTGGATTTACGCTCCAGGGAAGTTTCTCGGCGACTGGCGGCACCTGGTTGGTGAGCGGCTTTCTGTGGACGCGAAAGCTGTGTTTGGCGATCCAGACTCGCCGTCCAACATGCACGTGGAGATCAGCGGCCCGGGGGGCAATGCAGTGCACGAAATGGGGCAACCTATGACGTACCAATGGACGACATACGTGGCGGCGCTGGATCCCGAGCAGTGGGACGTGGTGTCGGGTACCTGGGAGACGATTCTGCCAAATGTGTCCGCCCTGAGGATCGAGGCGGAATACCACACGGGCGACGACGCCTGTGCGTTCGATAACATCAGATTGACCCCCGAGCCCTCCACACCTGTACTCTTGAGCATGGGTGCTTTCGGCCTGGTGGTTTACGCTTGGCGAAGGGGAGGCGGCAGGCAAAGTCGCCCACCTGAATAGCGAAACTGCCCGAGAGCGTGAGGGTGGCGAAGCGGGAGGGCGCTTCGCGATTGCCCGAGGCTTTGGATTGCGGTAGGCTGCCGAAGGATGGGGGCCAACCAGATGCCTGTTACAGATTGCCCAAGCCATGAGCAGCTTCTTGCCTGCCTCGTGGGTGCGGTTGAAGTGGACGACGCGGAAGAGCTGCTCGCGCACGCCAGTGGGTGTTCCACATGCCAGGCCATGTTGGCGGCGCTGGAGGACGGCGAGGATACGCTGATCAGCCAGTTGCGCCGGCCCGCTGGAGAACATGTGTGCCTGGCGGAGCCCCAATGCCGCGAGGCCATCGCCCGGGCCGAAGCGATGGCCAACGTTGCGGTAGCGGGCGACCCGGTAGGTGCTGAGCGGCCGCCGCCCAAGGCGCCGCCCGTCGGCCAACTCGGCGAATACAGGTTGCTCGGAAAGCTGGGCCAGGGCGGCATGGGGACCGTCTACAAGGCCTTGCACACGGAACTGGACCGGGTCGTGGCCTTGAAGCTCCTGCCCAGAAACCGTTTGGACGACGATCGGGCGATCGCACGGTTTCGGCGCGAGATGCAAGCCCTCGGCCGGCTCGATCATCCTAACATCGTCCGCGCCCTGGACGCCCGGGAGGTCGAGGGCACGCGTTTCCTGGTGATGGAGTACGTCGACGGGCTGGATCTGTCGGAGCTGGTGCGGCGGCTGGGGCCGTTGCCGGTGGCGGATGCCTGCGAGCTGGTCCGCCAGGCCGCCCTCGGGCTGCAGTATGCCCACCAGCACGGCCTGGTGCACCGCGACGTCAAGCCCTCGAACCTGATGCTCAGTTGCGACGGGCAGGTCAAGGTGCTCGATCTGGGGCTGGCTCGCTTCCGTGCCGAGCAGCCGGTCGGTAAAGAGATGACCGACACCGGCCAGGCGGTGGGCACGGCCGACTACATGGCGCCCGAGCAAGTCTCCGACAGCCGTAGGGTCGATATCCGGGCCGACCTCTACAGCCTGGGCTGCACGTTGTACAAGTTGCTGAGCGGCCGTGCTCCTTTCAGTGGCCCGAAGTACAAGTGCAGTTATGACAAGATGACTGCGCACGTCCGCGAGCCGGTCCCGCCGATCAGGGACTTGCGGGGAGACGTGCCTGAGGAGCTGGTCGTAATCCTGGATCGGATGCTCGCCAAGAATCCCGCTGAGCGGCACACCACGCCGGCCGAAGTGGCCGGCGCGGTGGGACAGTTTGCAACGGGTTGCGACTTGGTCGGGCTGTGGGCCAGCGCCAGGGCGAAGGGGCAACCGCTGATCCGCGAGAGCGAATCGGGGATCGCCACACCCGGGGACGAGTGCTCCGCCCAAGGCGCCACCCAGCGGAGCCATGCGCCTGAGCCGCCCCCCTTTCCCATTCCTGCTGGGCGACACTGGAAGCCGCTGGCGATTGCCGCGGGGCTGATGCTATTCGTCCTGGCCGTAGGCCTGGCGCTGGAGATCATCATCCGGATCAGGAGGGACGGTCAGGAAACGACCCTCCGCGTGCCCGACAGAAGCGAAGTCGTGATCGACTTGGACGGCAAAGGTCCGACGCCCGCCAGGCACGGTCCCAAGCCGGGCACACGAGTGCTGTTTCGAGAAGACTTCGCCGGACCCGGGCCTGCCGTTCCCACGGGATGGAAAACGACCCGGGGTCTGTGGGAGGTCCAGAACGGCGCCTTGGCCGCGCGGATGCGAGAGAGAGAATGGTACTACCCTGCCCTTGCCTTCGCGCCTGCGGCGGCCTGGCGGGATTACGCCGTCGAGTGCGAGATGCGTCTGGATCGGGCCATCGGAGGCGTAGTCTTCCGCCACGACGAGGACGACCGGTTCTATGCGTTCCAGATCCAGCACCAGGAAACGGGTGGGGGCGACACGGTCTATCCGGTAGCCCAGTTTCTGCGACTCGGCCCGCACCGGGACCCAAGAGTGACCCGCGACCTGGTCTACGCCAGCGATATCCTTGCCCAGAAGGAATACGAGCTCTCGCGGAGGGAGTATCACCGGATTCGCGTCGAGGTGAAGGGGAGCAGCATGTCGGCGCTGGTGGATGGTCTGCTCGTGCTGGAGGGCGAAGACCGCCAGCAGCCGATCCCTCGAGGGGGCGTGGGGCTGATCGTCCACGATGCGCGTTTCAACCCGCCGCTGGCCTTCTTCCGCAACCTTCGGGTGGAGCAGATCGGCAAGGTGGCCGAGGATCAGCCGCCGCCCGCTGCTGAGCCGCTCCGGCTGGTCGGTGCCTGGGAGCTCAACGAAGGCCAGGCAACCACGGCCCATGACTCTTCCGGCAACGGCAGCGACGCCATCCTGCAAGGGGGCGCTCGTTGGGTGCCCGGCCGGGACAAGGAGAGCAAAGCGGTCGCGCTGGACGGCAAGGACGGCTGGCTCCGCGCACCCGACCACCCGTCGCAATCCGGCATGAAGCAGTTGACGGTCCGCGCCCTGTTCCAACTGCACGCGCTGCCGAAGACCAACGTCGCGCTGGTGAGGAAATGGGGTCCGGGGGAGACCGAGGACGACTCGTTCACTCTCGAAGTCTTCGCGGACGGGAGGCTGTCCTTCGTCGCCTACAACGGGACCAGGCTCAGCACGTACGGGGCCTCTTCGAAAGCTATCCCCTTGGACAAATGGGTGGAAGCCGTGGCGGTCTACGACGGGCTGCGCAACACGTTCTACGTCCGCGTGGAGGACGGCCCCTGGGCCAAGTTCGAGGGCTTTCCGCTGCCGAGCCAGGTGCGGGGCTTCGAAATCCGCGACACGGCTGAGCCGATCGAGATCGGTTGCGATCCGCTGCACCGCTGTTTCCTTCACGCCACGATCGACTGGATCCGAATCACCGCCGGCGCCGAGGTGCCGAAAGTCGAGATCCAACCGGGCCAATGATCGACCGGCCCCGACCCTGGTTGCGGCAAGTCGTAGCGCGTCCAGGATTCAGTCCGGAGGAGAACGTCATGCCCGCTAAGGTTTACTGCCGCAAGTGCGAGCGACATTACATGGCCTCGGACAAGCTCGCCGGCAAGCAGGCTGCATGTCCCAAGTGCGGCCTGGTGCTTCAAGTCCCCGCGGCACCGGGACGTGTTGACGCCGCGCAACCTGGCCTCCAGAACGAGACGTTCCGATCGCGGGTCATCCCTGAGACCGGGCCGGCGGGGAATCGTAGAGAGCCGCCCCCGCCGCCCCCGCCTGTGGAGCAGTGGTACGTCCTGACCCCTGATGGCGAGCAGCACGGACCCATGACGAAGTCCCAGTTGGACGGATGGGTCGTCCAGGGCCGGCTGAACGACCAGTGTCAGGTGCTCAGAGAAGGCTGGGACCAATGGAAATGGGCCAGCGAAGTCTATCCGTCCGTCGAGCGACGGCAGGATTCTCCTGTCACGGCTGTCACGCAGTGTCCCGGTTGTCACCGGGACGTGCCCGTTGCGGAGAGTGATTTGGGGGAAATGGTCGCGTGTCCTTACTCGGAGGACCGCGGCCTGCAGTTCAGGGCCGCCCGCAAGACCACGTCTTCCCGGACCGTGGACGACCTGGTCCAGGCCATGGTTCAAGCGCTGAGCCTGCGGAAGATCAGCTTCTTCGTCGGCGGCGGCATATTGGCATCAATTCCGGTGGTCGCTCTCGAATGCCTCGTTGCGCTGGTGGCGGCCCTCGCTAGAAGTTGGATCCTTTTTGCCCTGGGGTATCTCTTGACCCTGGTCGTAGCGATTGGCCTGAACGGAGTCATCATCGGTGGCGTCGCGCACATGGCCTATCGCGAGAGCAAACATCTGCGGGCGAGCGTCGGCGATGCCTGTTCGTTCTGTGCGCAGCAGTTCGTGCGGCTTTTCGTGGGTGCTGTGGCGCTGGTGCTGATTCCCGTGGTATGTCTCGTGATCGTCAACCTGATCGTTTTCCGTGTTGCAGTCGAGGGGAGCGCCGGCGCATTCGTCGTCAGTGTCCTGCTGGTGCCGCTGACGTTGTTCAACGCGGCCGTCCTCCTTATACTTCTGACGGGGGTTCTGGTCCCCTGTGCCATGGCCGTGGAACATCTTGGCCCCTGGAAAGCCCTTCAGCGGCTGTCGACGTGCCTCACTCACCGTACCAGTTCCATCCTGGTGCAGTTCACGTTGGCGTTTTCGCTGGCCCTGCTGATCTTTGTGACGCTGGCGGTGCTGTTCTGGTGCGCCGCGTTGCCGGCTTCGTCGGCTGCATTCGTCTCGCAGTTATCCGCGTTTGTGGAACAGTTTCAGATGATGGATCGTGGTCCGGAGACACCCCCTTGGGGTCCGGATTCCGGCCTTGGCAAGGACGAGTCGCCTTTCGGTGGTTCCTCCCGCGGTCCCACGGGGCCGCAGTGGTCCTTTGAGCATCTGAAAGGCCTGGGCGACTTGGTGGGCTTGATTTCCCTCGTCCTGCTGCTGCTGGGAGTCTTCTCGGTGCCCACCGTTTTCTACACCTGTGCCATGACGCGCTACTATGACGCCATCGCGCCCGATCTGGCCAAAGCTCGACTGTCGGCACCGGAGCGTCTCACAGGGAGGATTGACGTCCGGTACCGGTAAGTGCGGGAGGGCGTGGACGGACCCAAGGTCCGTTTCTTCGCCGTCACCGGAGCGGCGGTCCAAACGGTGGTCGCGCAGTCTTCCTGGGACGCGTGCCTATCCCTCTTCCCTTTTCGCTTGGGGCTGATATCATCCATCGGAAAAGACCATCCCACGGTTCCGACAAGTGCTCACGCGAATGAAGATAACCCTCTCGCTCATCGTCCCCGCCTACAACGAGGCCCGGCGGTTGCCGCCGTATCTGGCGTCGGTCCGGGAGTATTTCGACGCGCACTACCCGGACGGCTACGAGGTGATCGTCGTCGACGACGGGAGCGGGGACGGCCTGCCGGACGTGCTGTCGGCCTTGGCGGCTGCTTGGCCCGAGCTGGTGGTGATGCGGCATCCGGCCAACCGGGGCAAGGGGGCGGCGGTGCGGACCGGGATGCTGGCGGCCCGCGGCGAGCTGCTGCTGTTTGCCGACGCCGACGGTGCCACGCCCATCGACCAGGAGGCCAAGCTCTCGGAGGCGATTGCGGCCGGGGCCGACGTGGCGGTGGGCTCCCGCCTGGTTGCCGCGTCGGGTACCCTCGGGGTGGTGACGCGGCGGCGGACCTGGGTCCGCGGGCTGACCGGCCGGCTGTTCGCCCGTCTGGCCCGGTGGTTGCTGGGGATCTCGATCCGCGACACCCAGTGCGGCTTCAAGATGTTTCGCGGCGAGGCCGGCCGGAAGCTCTTCTCGTTGAGCCGCGAGACTGGCTATCTCTTCGACCTGGAGCTGCTCGTGTTGGCCGACCGGCTGCGATACCGTGTCGCCGAAGTGCCCGTCAACTGGGCCGACGTCCCCGGGGGCCATTTGCGACTGACCAGCGAGTTGGGCAGGATTCTGCTCGGGTTGTGGCGACTGCGGCGGAGGCTATTCGCGCGGGCTGGTCTGCAATAAAGCCGCGACCGGTGGTCACGCCCGGGAACAAAACCAAACGCTTCTGTGGTTCCTGGGCGCGACCAGCGGTTGCGGCTTTGTGTGCTTATTGGGCGCGACCAGCGGTCGCGGCTTTGTGTGCTTATTGGGCGCGACCAGCGGTTGCGGCTTTGTGTGCTTATTGGGCGCGACCAGCGGTCGCGGCTTTGTGTGGTTCTTGGGCGGCGGTGTATGCGTCCAACAGATCCCGCCGCACGATCACCAGCAGGGGGACGTTGGGGCGGAGTTGCCAGTCGGTGCCGTCTGGTTTTTGGAACAGGTCCCGCAGGGGCCGTTGCCCAGGAGGCTGCTTTACATAGACGTACTCCAGCACGGCCTTTTCCATCGTGGGCTGGGTGATGATCAGCGGGGCGGCCCGTCCGCGAGGAATCCCGGGGAACCAATCGACAAGGCTGAAGTCGCGGAGATACCACGGCAGCGGCCAATGGTCGTCGTCGGGACAGAGGACCTGGACGTGCATGGCCAGGCCGTCCCCGTGGATGGCGGCGATCTGCCGGATACGTTCGGCCAACAGCGGCACGTCGCTGGTCGTATGGGCATAGACGTAGGGGTTGCTCTGGTCTTCGTAGAGCACGAAGCTCGCCCGATGGGCCTGCCAGCCCAAGTGAGCGGTGGCCGCGATCAGCAGGGCGATCACGGCTGTTTTCGCGGCGTATCCCGGCGCCGCACGCATCAGCGCCGCCATCCCCACGCCGGCCAGCAGGATCATCCCGTGCAAGAAACCCAGGGCGCACCAGGGCGTCTTGTACGGGAGGGCGGAGTAGGCCGCGGTCATCAGCAGGGTGTAGATGCCGAGGAAGCGGACGAAAGGAATGCTGAATGCTGAATGCTGAATGCTGAATGCTGAATCTGACGCCTGCCTCCTGTCCCCTGGCCCCTGCCCCCAGACACCGCTCACCAGACCGACCAGGGCCAAGACGGCGATCGAGGCCTCGCTCCAGACGGGCCCGCTGCCGCGATGCCACCAGAAGAGGATGCGGAAGTAGTAATGCCACGGCTGATAGTGCCGGCCAGCCGTCCCCTCGCCCGACGCCCGGCCGAGGTAGACGAAGTACGTCGTCAGCGAGTCGACGATCCCGCGCGGGTGGCGGAGAAACGAGGAAAAGAACAGGGCCGAGACGCTCGCTGCGCAGAGGACCACGACAAGGCTGGGCCAGAGAAGAGCAGCCAGGACCGTTCGTTGTGTAGGCTGGGGCGCAGTCCCAGCGGTGCATGCGGGCCGCGGTGGGACTTTGTCCCAGCCTACGGCGTGTGGTCGGATCGTCAATGCGGCGGCCACGGCCAGGGCGGCCAGGGCAATCACACAGGTCTCCTTGCTGGCGTGCATCATGCCCATGCAAACGCCCAGCACTACCAGCCAGAACGCCTGCCGGACGCAGGACCGGCGACGGGACGGGGATGGTTCCGCCCTGGCGGCGGCGAGTTCCCCCACGTAGCGCCACAGGGCGACGATGGCCCCGAAGGTGAAACACACCAGGAGCATTTCCTGGATGTAGTAGCGGCTATAGAAGACCATCGCCGGCGAGACGGCCGTCAGCAGGGCGGCACAGAGGGTGGCCGGGCGGCCCAGCTCCTCGCGGACCAGCCACACCAGCCAGACCAGGACGATCCCGAAGATTGCCGGCACCAGGCGGAGGTGGATTCCGGTGATCTCGGTGAGGTTCCGAGCGGAGACCAGACGGGCGATCGGCAGCGTAAGGTAGTACAGGCTCGGGCCGTGGTATTCCCGGCGATTGTAGACGTAGTCGCCGGACTGGAGCAGGCGGCCGAGCTTGATGGCGTGGACCGCCTCGTCGCAGTGCATGGGCCGGTTGTCCGGGCTCGCCAGCCGCAGCGCTGCCCCACCGGCCGTGACGGCAAGCAGGCAACATGCGCATAGAGAAGGCGCCAGGAAAGCCGGGACAAGGTGACGGGGTGAGGGGGGGACGGGGTGAGGGGGGGACGGGGTGAGGGGGTGAGGGGGTGAGGAGGTGACGGGGTGAGGAGGTGACGGGGTGAGGGGGACGGCTCTTGCGTGAGGTTGCTTCACCTTGTCACCGTGTCACCCCATCACGCCGTCACCAAAGGGGGGCCGAAACGACCACGTTCAACGCCTCTCCGACGCGAGGCCGAAGACCTCCACTTCCGTATAGTGGTTCTTGTCGTCGATGTGGTTGCCTTTGCTGTAGAGGCGGACGTATCGGCCTTCGACCCCCTGGCAGTCGATCAGCTTACCTTCGGCGGTCTCCACGTAGCCCTTGTCGGCGCCGATCCCCATACCGGAGGAGTTGTCGTAGTCGTTGTTGAAGACCGTCTGTGCCTCCAGGAAGTCGGGATCGTCGCTCACTTGGACGATCACGTCGCGGTAGACGCGGGCCTCGGCGTGGCTGTGCCAGACGAGCACGGCATAGACGGCGGCCTTCTGCTCCAGGTCGACCTGCACCCACTGTGTGCCGGGGTGCAACTCGAGGTACCCGAAGTCCGAGGCCTCCTTGTCGCCGTCGGTGACGAAGTCCAGCTCGCCGGCGGGCGGTGCCGGGTCGCTACAGGTGACCGGTTTTCCGCGGGCCAGGTTGAGCGTGCCCTCCGGGGCCGGGAACGGCGCCCGCGGCTTGCCCAGCGGCGGCTCCACGTTCGGTTCGGCCAGCGGCACCGGCGTTCCCCGGAAGGCGGGGGCGGGAAGCTCGATCTGGATGGGCACCAGCTTCAACTGGCCGGTTTCCGGAGCGAAAGTGCCCGACTGCCACGCGGCTGGTGTCGTTGTCGACACCGGCGTGGTGGTCGACGCCGACCCTCCGGGTTGGCTGCCCCGGCGGCAACCGACCATCGCCGCCGCCGTGGCCAATGCCATCGCCAAACACACATGCCCGATAAGCTGAAGACGTTTCACCTTCTCGCTCCTCGCAAGCCTGTCAAATGGAATTGCACCTTTTTCGGAAAGACCGGGTTGCACACGGCACCAAGCCGCGGCGTGGCCGCCGGGGCTATTGACTCTCAGAACGCTAATGTCACATCGTTTATTGATCCTCAGAAAAGTAATGCCGCACCGCACAAATCGCCCAGGTTGCCAAGTCACGTGAAAACCAGGCTGAACCACGCAAACTGTGCATCCGTATAC
>Ga0315291_10001744_pt1 | contig 28866 bp, 19 predicted proteins | sample YL17G12_20_MG_FD_203070 | JGI IMG/M metagenome (GOLD analysis project Ga0315291, IMG submission 203070) | Sediment microbial communities from Yellowstone Lake, YNP, Wyoming, USA - YL17G12_20 | ecosystem: Environmental > Aquatic > Freshwater > Lake > Sediment | place: USA: Wyoming | collected...
ACAGACACCCCCTTCAGGCCGAGGCGTCCACCTGTGGGCCGCACGGTGCTTCGGAAAAACTTCGCGGGGAGGAAAATCCGGGGAGTCCCTTCCTCCCCGATCAAGTCGTAGCCTGTTCTCCAATGTGCGTCACCGCCGCGATAACGCGCCGTCACGCACCAGGCTTGCCCCGATGACAGGACCCTGGAGACACCGCACGCCCGCCTTCCTCACACGGGCAGCAGGACCTTCCTTATTGAAATACCATCCGGGACAAGAGGCCATCACCGCATCCACTGCCAACAAAACGGACGCTTGTAGCGTACGCCGTGAGCAGTGGACATGTCAAGGACATTTTTCGCCAGAGTCAACTTGGGGTGTACGACAAAATTGTGGCAGGCCAAACAAGTCATCGTCGGAAATGCCACTGCGGAATGGTTCCTGGGCCCGGCGTTGTCATTTCGACCAAGGCCGAAGGCCGCGCGGAGAAATCTGGCCGCGAGGGGGCGCTACGTCAGATTCGAGGCCAGATGTCTCGACTGCGCTGGGCTCCGCTCGACATGACAAACGCCGGGTATGTGCCGGCTGTCCAAGCTGGGCGCCATGTCCACGCTGGCGCGGACATGCTCCGTTCGATAGGCGAAGAAGACATGCTTACGCGAGCGTAAGCATGGCACCCAAGCCGTGGGCAACTGTCTCCAAAGATTGCTTCCTTGTCACGCGTCGCGAGGCGGCGGAGCGACTTGAAATGGCGGACTACGTGAGTCTGTTGGAATCCTGTGACGGGACTCACGGGGCGTAGTCGCGGCCTTTGGCACCGTGGACGGTCAGATTGGCGTCGGGCAGGCCGTCGCGGGCCGGGCGGATTTTTTCGGCGGGCAGGAAGAGCACCTGGCCGCCCGCAAACAGGAAATTGCGGGCGCCCTGCCAGTTCCACCAGCCCTGCTCCTGCTCGACGGGCACGTGGCTGCTGAACCACTCGCCGATGAGAATCTTCGCCGACGGATAGGCGACGTCACTGATTCGCTGCGGGATGGACGGCCGGGGATTGCTGTACGTCTCGGCCTTATCGTTCGTGGCGTCGATCTGGTCGGGACTGTGGTAGAACGTCATGGAGTAATCGTAGCTGGTGGATTCGTACTTGGCCGGCTCCGTCCGATCTTCCGGGCACAACAGCACTGAAGGGTTGTTGGCGTCAATGGAGTTGTCGAGGTAAGGCTTGACCCATTTTCGCCAGCCGCGTCCCATCCAGAGCCAGTACGGCGGTGCCGGGGAGATCGGGTCCTGGGCACACGGGTACGTAGTGTCGTTGTCGGACAGGTACATCTCCATGGCCAAGCCCACCTGCTTGAGATTATGCGCGCAGACGACGCGCAGCGACGAGCCCCGCACCCGGCGCAGCGAAACCGTCAGGATCGAGAGCAGAATCGAAATGATGGCCAGAACCACCAACAGCTCGATCAGAGTGAAAGCCCGCGAGCGTTTACTTGTTGAGTCCCTATCCTCACAGGCGAACATTGGCAATCCCTTCCATTCAAGACGGTTTCAGAGACTCAGGCGGGTCGCTCCGCGGGCTGAAGATGCCCCACATCTTCAGCAGGCACCTGCCCAGCACCACTATGCCAATCACGAACGGATTACTCGCTCTTCCTTGTCATTTCGACCGGAGGCACGCCGAAGGCGGGCCGTAGCGGAGAAATCCGGCCGCGAAGGAGTGACACGCCATGCTCGCAGCCAGATGTCTCGACTGCGCTGCGCTTCGCTCGACATGACAGACGGTGGACAACTCTCTCACACCGCGCTATTGTCTTCGCGAAAGCGCCCATCCACTGCGCATCGGTCGCAACGGACTCCTGCTTCAGTGGAAATGACAAGTCGACGCGATCAGCCTGAATCAACGGTCAGTCTACTCGACGGTGACGCTCTTGGCAAGATTGCGCGGCTTATCGACATCGTGGCCGCGGAGTACGGCGGCATGATAGGCCAGCAGTTGCAGCGGCACGACCGTGAGCATCGGCTGAAGAAGCTCCGGCGCTTCCGGAATCGTGATCAGATGGTCGGCGCGCCGGCGGATCTCCTCATCGCCTTCGGTCGCGACGACGATGATCTTGCCGCCCCGGGCGCGGACCTCTTCGATATTGCCCATGATCTTGTCGTACTGCGGCCCCGCCGTGGCGAGGAAAACCGCCGGCATGCCGTCCGCGATCAGGGCAATCGGGCCGTGCTTCATCTCGGCCGCCGGCAGGCCCTCGGCATGGATGTAGCTGATTTCCTTGAGTTTCAGGGCGCCTTCGAGTGCCACCGGATAGTTGAATCCCCGGCCCAGAAAGAGCCAATTCTCCCTGTCGATATTGGCCGCAGCGATCTCTCGGATATGGTCCGACTGTTCCAGGATTGTGCTGATCTTCTCCGGGATTTGGGAAAGCTCATCGATGTACCTGGCGGCCTCATCACTGCCGATGTGGCGTCTGCGGCCCAGCTCGATCGCGAGCATACTCAACACCGCCACCTGGGCGGTGAAGGCCTTGGTGCTGGCCACGCCAATCTCCGGCCCAGCGTGCAGGTAAATGCCCGCATCGGTGGTCCGGGCGATGGTGGAGCCGACGACGTTGACGATCCCGAACACGGTGGCGCCCCGCTCTTTCGCTTGCTCCACGGCCGCCAGCGTATCGGCGGTCTCGCCGGACTGGCTGATGGCGACCACGAACGTGCCGTCGCCGATGATGGGGTTGCGATAGCGGAACTCGCTCGCATATTCCGTGTCGGCCGGGATGCGGGCCAGGTGTTCGAGGAGGAACTCCCCCACCAGGCCGGCGTGAAAGGCTGTGCCGCACGCGGTGAAGATGATGTGCTTGGCCCGCGTCAGCTCGCGCAGATACTCGGCGATGCCGCCCAGCTTGATCTTTCCCGACTGCTTATCGATCCGGCCGCCCATGCACGTGCTGAGCGATTCCGGCTGCTCGAAAATCTCCTTGAGCATGTGATGCTCGAAGCCGCCCAGCTCGATCTGGTCGAGCGAGAACTCGATCTGCTTGAGGTCCTTGGTGACCACGACGTTGTCAATGGTCTTGGTGTAGAACCCGTCCGGACCGGCGGTGACCATCTCGTTATCGGCCAGGTAGATGGCCTGCGTGGTATGCTCGACGATGGCCGCCGCATCGGAGGCCAGGATGTACTCGTTGTCGCCCACGCCCAGAATCAGCGGACTGCCGCGCTTGGCGCCGATGAGCGTATCGGGAAAATCCGAGCAAAGGATCGCCACCCCAAATGTCCCATGAAGTCTCCGCAGGGCCTGCTGGACCGCCCACTCGAACTCGTGCTGCCCCTCGCACCGGCCCGACTCCTCCCCGTTGCGGTAGAGGTAGCCAATCAGATTGGAGATGACCTCGGTGTCCGTCTCGCTGACGAAGGTGACCCCCTCGTTTTGCAGCCAGGTTTTCAAGGTGCTGTAGTTCTCGATGATGCCATTGTGGACGACGGCGATTTTGCCCGTATAGTCGAGATGCGGGTGGGCATTGATGGTGTTCGGCTCGCCGTGGGTCGCCCAGCGGGTATGGCCGATGCCCAAGGTATCGCAGCATCGGGGCCCGTCCAGAATCTGCTCGAGGGCACTGATTCGGCCGCTGGTCTTCTTGATGCGGATGCTGCCGCTGCTCAACAGGGCGATGCCCGCCGAGTCGTAACCCCTGTACTCCAGCCGCTTCAGACCCTCAATGAGGATGGGTTGAGCTGTCTTCTTCCCCAAATAGGCAATAATACCGCACATTTCTATCTTCCTAATTTCCGTAAGCTGGGTACCATTGAATCGACATTCGCAGGCTTGGGCTCAAGAACTCAGGCGAGAAGACGCAACAATTCGCGTCCCCGCGCCTCAAAACTGATTATCGGCCGTCAGCCGGTCTGCGGGCAAATTATTTCCGCTTAACCGTCATATCAATTATTCTGATTTGACGATGTAAGTTCAGAATTAGTAGAGTTTTAGCGTGATTGTGGTAATCGACTACAGTGTAGGGAACGTTAAGAGCGTCTGCAATGCCTTCCGGCACATCGACTGCGAGGCCGAGCTGAGCCGCGAGCCGGCGCGGATCGAGAAGGCCTCGGGCCTGGTTTTGCCCGGCGTAGCGGCGTTCGGCTATGCGATGGAGGCCCTTGGCTCGGCGGCCGGGCCGGTCAAAAGGGCCGCCCTCGCGGGCAAGCCCATCCTGGGCATCTGCGTCGGCCACCAGTTGCTCTTCGACCAAAGCCGCGAATATGGCCCGCACCAGGGCCTGGGACTGATCCGGGGTAACGTCGTGCCCGTCCCGCCGGCACAGACGGTCCCCCATATGGGCTGGAACCTCGTGGAGATGCCCCCAGATATGGACCTGTTCGCGGGCCTGGGTCCGGCCAAGCATTTCTACTTTGCTCACTCGTATCATGTCCAGGTCGGCGACGGGCAGGCGAAGATCGCGTATACGGATTATGGCTCGCCGTTGACCGCCTCGGTGCAGAAGGCCAACATATACGGCGTGCAATTCCACCCGGAGAAAAGCGGCGAGCAGGGACTGCAAGTGCTGCGAAACTTCTATGAGATATGTAGGAGGCAAGTTTAAAGTTTCAAGTTTGAAGTTTCAAGCCCCGAGCATCGAGCCTGTCTGACTTCACACTTCAAACTTCACACTTCAAACTCTCAGCTATGCTGACCAAGCGAATCATCCCATGTCTCGACGTCAAAGACAATCGCGTCGTCAAGGGCGTCAACTTCCTCAATCTTCGCGATGCCGGCGATCCCGTCGAGCTGGGGGCCCGGTACAGCGATACCGGGGCCGACGAGCTGGTCTTCCTCGACATCACGGCGACGATCCGCTCGCGCAAGACGATTGTGGACCTGGTCCGGCGCGTGGCGGAAAATGTCTTTATCCCGTTCACCGTCGGCGGCGGCATTCGGACCGTCGGGCAGATTGACGAGTTGCTGCGCAGCGGCGCGGAGAAGGTGTCAGTGAATACCGCGGCCGTGGAGAATCCCCACCTGATTACGGAAGCTTCCCGGCGATTCGGGAACCAATGCGTGGTCCTCGCGATCGACGCCCGACAGTCGAAGACGCGCCCCGGCCACTGGCAGGTCTGCGTCAAAGCGGGCTCGGAGCCGACGGACGTTGACGTCGTCGAGTGGGCCGTACGAGGCGAAGAGCTGGGCGCCGGCGAAATCCTGCTGACCAGCATGGACGCCGACGGCACCTTGGCCGGATACGACAACGAGCTCAACCGGGCGGTCTCGGACGCGGTCAATATCCCCGTCATCGCCTCCGGCGGCGCCGGCACGCTCGACCATCTCTACGACGCCATCGTCGAGGGCGGCGCCGACGCCGTGCTGATGGCTTCGATCACCCACTTCGGCAACTACACCATCACCCAGATGAAGGAATACCTCCGCGACCGCGGCCTGCCGATGAACCTCTGACATTTACTATTTGCTAATTACTATTTACAATTTACCCTTCGGGCCCGAGCTCGGCTGGGCGCCGGGTGCCATGCTTACGCTCGCGTAAGCATGGCTTGACCATTGGATCGAGCATGTCTGCGCAAGCGCAGACATGGCACGCCCGGCCCATAGTGAATGGTAAATCGTATATCGACAGGGACGGTCATGCTGAAGAATCACCCGCGCGGACTGATGGTTCTGTTTTTCACGGAGATGTGGGAACGGTTCGGGTTCTACATCATGATGGCCATCTTCGTCCTGTACATGGACAAGACTCTCGGGTGGGACGATGCGCGCAAGGGGAACTTCTACGGCTGGTTCCTGGGGTTGGTCTATTTTATCCCGATCGCGGGAGGATGGCTCGGAGACCGGGTCCTTGGCCAGCGCAACACTATCCGGGTGGGAGCGGTCCTGATGACAATCGGCTATATCGCCTTAGCCGTCTCGTCCCGCGCGCGGATTGCTCCTTTCTATGCCGGCCTGCTCCTGGTCGCCGTGGGGACCGGCCTGTTCAAGGCGAACATCTCCGTGCTCGTCGGCAACCTGTACGAGGAAGGGAGCAAGCTGAAAGATTCAGGATTCAACATCTTCTACATGGGAATCAACCTCGGGGCGGCCGTGGCGCCGCTGGCCGCCACGCTGATCAGCAATCGCTTCGGCAGCTATAATCTCTCCTTCGCGGCGGCGGCTCTGGGGATGGTCTTTTCCATCATCGTCTTCCAGCTCGGCATGAGGTACCTGGTCCCGGCACGTGTCGGCGCTCCGGCGCAGGCCGGAGGACGGAAAACAGAAGCCGGAGCCGTCCTCCGTCCTCCGTCGTCTGTCCTCCAAAATACCGAGGACCGGCAGCGGGTCCTCGCCCTGCTCACCCTCTTCGCCGTAGCCATTTTCTTCTGGATCGCGTTCTATCAGAACGGGTCTTCGCTCACGCTTTTCGCGGAACGCTCGACCGTGCGGTCCGGCATCCTGAAGCCCGAGACCTATCAGTTCTTCAATCCCTTCTTCATCCTCGTGCTGACGCCGCTGCTCGTCCTGCTGTTCGCCAGGATGCGGAAAGCGGGAAAGGAGCCGTCGAGCGCCGTCAAAATCTTCGCCGGGCTGTTCATCCTGGGCCTATCCGTGCTCATCATGGTCTTTGCCGCGCGCGCGGGCGGTGACCGGGATCAGAATATCATGTCGCCTCTGTGGCTGATCTGCTCCTATTTCGTGGTGACCGTCTCCGAAATCCTCGTCTCGCCGATGGGACTGTCATTTGTCTCCAAGGTCGCACCGCAGCGGATTCGCGGGTTGATGATGGGCTGCTGGTTCGGCGCCACGGCCCTGGGCAGTTACGGCTCGGGCATGCTCGCCAAATACTACAACCGGTTCGAGCACCACGATTTCTTTCTGCTTATCGCGGCACTGCCGTTCCTCGCCTCCCTGCTCGTTCTGCCCTTCCTGAAGCGGCTGAACCGGTTCTCGCGGTAACGATCCCTCGCGCCGCGAGCGCATCCGGCCTGTGAATCTCTGCGCCGCGCGATCAGTGAGAATCGGTCTGCGTGCGGCTCGGAACTCCGGCGATGACCTTCTTGATCCATTCGTCCTGCAGCAGGTCCTCTTTGGTGATAGATCGTGGGGGATTGGCGTCCGGCAGCTTGACGTCGGGCTCGAGTCCGTGTAGGGCGGTGAAGCTGCCGTCCGGATTCAGAGGCAGATGAACATCCGATGCGAAGATCATCCCGCTTTGGGGCAATCGTACGAAAGGAGTCATACAGTAGCCGATACCCCCTATCCCTCCGGTCGTTTGGCCTACGAGAGTGGCTATCCCAATCCGCTTGACCGTGTTGGCGTAATCATCGCAGGCAGAGAAGCAGCCCCCGTTGATCAAAATATACATCTCCCCCGTGAAAGCGAAGGGTTGAGAAGGCTCCAGTCGACGGGTAATCTCGTAGAAAACCCATTCGTTGGCGTCAAAACCCTCGGGCGGTTCTACCTCCTTCATATCTACCACGTTCTCCGACACCATCATCCTGCGCAGTTGGCGCAGGACCGATGGATTCGTGTCCCTCAGGAATCGCCGTTTCAAGCCTGCCTCGTGCCTGTATGTCACAGGCTGATCGAGAAAGGGACGCATCAGATTGTCGTAGGAATACTCCGGGAGTCCACCGCCGTTATTCCTGACGTCGATGATCAGTTTATCATATTGGCCGCGCGACCGTTCAAGGAAAGTCTTTATCTTCTTCTTGTCCCTTTTGATAAATTGCCCGAAGTAGGATTCCAGGGGGCCTCCCATAAACGACTTGATGCGAATATAGCCTACGTGTTCGGTTAGTTCCAGGCACGTACAATTCTCTTTGGGCTCCACCGTGCGGACCTTTTCTTCCGTCGGAGCGGGGAAGCCTTTGACCTTGGGCACAAAGGCCGAAAGCGTGCGGCCGTCAGCCAGGCCGAAATCCACCTGCCATCCCTGGAAAGAGGGGCCTTCATCGATGATCATCAGGAAGTAGTCCACCCAACCCTTCGGATACGCGTCAAACTTGAGCCATGTGTTATCCTTGACGGAATCCAGATAACGCGGGCAGGTCATCCCGTTGACCCGGAGGATCTCCGATCCCTTGGGCACGAGGGTTCCATCGTATTGCCAGTCGTCGCCCGTAAAGTATCGGCCGTCCTTACCCACGACATGGAATGGGGGATGGGCACGCGTCGAGAGACTGCCAGCCAGTTTTGCCCAGTATCTTGCTCTTTCGAACTGTCCCGGCGTAATCCCGAAGTTCACGATCCCCAAGAGCGTGCCGACTCCGCACCATTTGAGATAATCATCCGGCAGAAAGTACGCATGGCCGGAAGCACCAATGACGTGGAAGTAGCCCGATACGACTTGGTAAAACTCCTCATTGCTCTGCGCCTGCTCGGCAAACTTCAGGTACTTCGGCAACAAGGCTTCGTAGCTTGGTGTACCCTTGTACTTCTCATTGAGTTCCACACACGGATGATAATCCTTCGCCCATCGGGCGAGGAATTCGATGTCTCTTCGCCTGTCCGCCGCCGTCAACTGCGGTATCCTTGAACAGCCGCTCGCTGCAGACACCGTCAACAAGGCGCCAAGCAGCGCGAGCATCTGGAACGCATGTTGAATCCGACCGATGCCGTATTCGTTCCTCATTCGTGTCCTCTCTTTTTCGCCCGTAGGATAGTGGTCAGAGCTTCCATTCACGCCGCCAACTGCCTAGATCATCCCCCTTCACTTCTGAAGGGCAGGTTCGACGTTGACGATAGGCTGTACCCGCACAATGGCTCCCCATGGCCCCTCGTTCTGAGTGACCTTGAGCATGAGATGATTTGTGCCCCTCTTCAGTGTGACCTCCACAGTATCCGGTTGTGCTCCAATTCCCCGCTTGACATTGTTGGCGTGGATAAGTTCCCCATTGAGCCAAGCCTTGACTCCATCATCGCTGTAGATCTCCAGACGAGCCGATTCCTTCTGACTTGACTCAATCTGTGTGCGCAGATAGGCCGCTCTCTGGTTGCCACCTTTCAGCGTTTTGGCTAAATCGAGATAGCCCGCACGGTTCGCCAACGGGTCCACAGGCAGGGTCTGCCACTCGGTTTCTGAACCGGAGCGTTCGGGGTCAAACGCGATGTCAAACAACTCCTGGCAACTTTTGCCTTCCTGCACATAAGGTCCGGCAACTTCCCAGTTGGTGAGGTATTGCAGGGCGGGCGATTCAGGATACTGTACGAGCACCTCCAGCAGCGCGTCAGGGATGGATGCGATCGGCTCGGTATGCTTGACCGAATAATACACCAGCCATCGATTCAGATCCGTCTCATAGTGATGCAGATACGGAGTGAGCACGCCCTCGTGGGCCGTATTGATGCTGATCACCTGCACTGGGGTGCGGCCGTTGAAGTCACAGTCGCGCAGGCGAATCGTCCTGGTCTGGCGATAGCGCAATGTCTGGTAGTGGATTTCCATGTTCTTCAGGTCATACACGATCCTCCATTTGGTGGCATCTCCCACGCTCACAGACGCCAACGTGTCAAAGGCATAACGAACGATAGACGTGTCCGAGCCGGACCGGTATTCCTTGACCCTGTCGGCCGCACATACGAAACGGTCCAACGACTCCCACGAACCATGAGGTATCTCCTTGGCGCCACCGAATCCACTGTGCTGTTTGAGATAGGTCAACGAGCTGTCATAAGTGTCGTTGGTCAAAGCCTTGACGGGAACCGCATCGCCTGTATGGCACACAAGCTTGCCGTCGAGGAACTCGAACACGGCCACATGGCCCTGGCGGTCACAGCCGAGAAAATGAAGGGGCATCGGCGTACTGGTGGTAACGCGCACCGTTCGGTCGCTCTCGATCACCTCTTGGATCGTGGCGTGGTTATCCAGTTGATATTGCACCCAAGCCATGACGGCCGGGCGATTATCACGCTCCGGGTGCCGCGTGCCCACCAGCATCATGGTCTCCAGGACCAACCCTGCCTCGTTCATGCCGCCACACGGCATCTCCCTGCCATACTGGTTGAAAGTCACGCTGCCGTATTTCGAGACCCATTGGGCGGGCCTGTCCGTTGGGTCCAGCAGCAGGGCCCGCTTGGGTGTGTTGCTCTTATTCACAATCACTAAGCCGTGATCGAGATGCCAATCATAATTCCTTCCGAACACGAGGTTGTCCTCATCCTGCAGGCGAAAGGTGGTGCATGCGAGCGAGGCTTGCGCCAGCACCAGAACGGCGCAGCCAACGAGGACCAACGTCCGAGTGATACGGGCTTGCAGCGCGTGTAAGACGATCATGGTTTTCTCCTTCCCGCTGGAACGAAATCACCCAGAGTGATTCATTCAGGACTCTGTTGTTTTTTGTCCTCGTTTCACAGCAGGCACAAGATGTTATTCGACGGACGCAACAAGTACAGAATCGCGCCGTTGCCTATTGCTCCAACAGTTTGCAGCAAAACCCCCAGGGTCCGCCGCCGTTTTGGATCTGGAGCACGAGTTGGTTGATCCCTTTCTTGAAAGTGACTGGCACACGGTCGTTGTCCACGATGACGCCGCGCACCGTCCAGTTCTCATGGACGAGCCGGCCGTTGAGCCAGACTCTGATGGCGTCGTCCGAACCGATGCCCAATGTGCCGCTGCTTTCCCGGTCCATGTCGATGTGGGCCCAGAGATAGGCCGTCACATACCACCGGGGGAACGCACCCGTCAGGTCCACAACACCCTGATCGGAATCGATCGTGACCCATCTGTAGTCCTTTCCGTCGACGATAACCGTCGGCTCGAACCGCTCGAACTTGAGCAGCTCGGCGTCAAAGGCCTTTTTCTGAGCTGTCTCGTCCGGGAAATACCCCTCGCCATGCCAGGGAACGTCGATGGGGCCCAGCATGAGCCACCGTCGCATGAATTTGCCTGGCTGGAGGTCCTTGTATGTGACCGCACTCAGATTGGGCTCGGTCGTCAGTATACGCGCCGAGGCGGCGCCATTCGGATCACGTCCAGGGTTGGCGTTGCCTGTTCTCGTTCGGCCTGCCTCGATGCCTTTGAGATACCACTTGCCGTTCTCGTGCACCATGACCATGGTCGCGTCACAGATCAGTGAGCCTTTCCTGGCCAGGTATACGGGGTGCTCATATCCGTTCTCCGGTTTCTGCGGCCAGTCCGGCGTGTCCAACAATTGATAGTTTGTGGCGAGGTCCGCTATGCTCATAAGCTGATCCATCTGGCCCGCAAGGAGGCTCTTCAGTCCCGACGATATCCCGTTCCGCAGACGCTCGGCATCCCTATGCACCGCGGCACTGTACAGGCTCAGGAACGCGCTGATGGGCGTACTCTGGTCATCGAACGTCTGGCCCGCCAGGATTTCCACGATCTTGCGGCGGCCCTCCTGCACGACCTCTTGTCTCTCAGTACCCTCCAAGCCCCGATAGCGAGCCGGCAGATCGGCCAGGGTTACGCCGTCTTTCTCCGGCCACAAGAAGGCGACGCGAAACAGCGAATCGACCAGCGGACCTGTGTAGTCTCTCACAGTCACCGCGACCCTCCCTTCGAAGCTGTCCACCACCGTCACCGGACGGCTGGAATCGACGAAAACCGCCGACGGCGGCAGGATCGCGCGGTAGTAGTTCAGGCAGTTCGGGACGCCGTTGCCACCGCCCAGAATCCACAGCGGGCCCTCTTTCTGGAGCCCCCAGTTCGCCATCTCGTTGGTCTTGCTGACCAGAATGAAACGGAACTTGTCGCCGGGCTGGGTGGCCGCAGGAAACTGAACGTCGTAATAGGCCGAGTGCTCGTTCACCTTCTCCATGTCGAACGGCAGCAGCCTGCCCTGCAGACTGTAGAACTTCGGCTCCGTCAAAATCGGAGTAACCTGTCCAAGCCGAAACGTATGGCTTGGCTCGGCTTTCGGGTTGGGAAACTCCATCAGCGCGGCGAATGTCATGCGATCGTCCTTCTCAATGCTGTATATGAAGATACCTGTGCTGTCAATGCGTTCCTTTTGCTCCTGCTTCTCGGCCTCGACCCATTTGTAGATCTCCATGACGTCATCCACCAAAGGGTCGTCGATAGCGAGGATCGGCTCTTTGCCGGGCATGAGGACCGCCTTCCAGCCCGGCTCCACGGCCACACTTTGCGCTCCGGTCTCGGCAATCACCTTTCCCTTCTGAACGCTGACTTCCGTTTTCTGTCCCGCGGCCGCCATCGGGCCGGTCAGGAGAACGACGGCGCAGAACCCGATTAGGTTCATCTTCATAGACTTTCTCCTTTCGCCTCGGCGATGAGATGAGCGCCCTGGGCGATCATTCGACTTTGACTGTGAATTCGGTTCCGAGCGCCTCCACCCGCCCGTGGGGAGTGCAGATGAAAAAAGGTCCGTGAGGACTCTCCAGGTCGGCCTGACACTGGCCATGCTCGAGATAGAACTGTGTTTCGCCGTTGTACGACTTCAATATCAGCATGCTGTTCTGATCGATTCGGATCGTGGACTTGTCCGCCACTTCCAGAGTGCAACTCGCTTTGGCGGCGGCATGGAACGTGTCACCGATGTGAATGGTTGCATCGGGCGTCAGCGGGCGCCACACCTCGGCTCCCTCGTGCCTGACGAGAACCGTTCCCGCGAGCTCGGCCACCCGCATAGGGACCTGGCGAGGAAGTTGTGCGGGGGCAGGCCCGGCCGAACCTTTGCGTCCCAGGGCAAACCCCAGCGATAAGCCAACAGCCAGCACAATTCCCGCGGCGACCGCCCATCGTGCCCCGACAACGAGGCCTCTCGGACGGCGAATGGGATGCCGTCGTCGGTCCGCCAGTTTCGCCAGGAGCTCCTCCCTGGCCTCTCGTGCGGCCGTCCTCGGCCCGAACGCATCCGCAATCACATCCTGCATCAGGCGGCTGGCCCGCAACTGCTCGGCACAGTCCCTGCACGTCCGGGCATGGGTCTCAAGCTCCTGGCGCCGGCTGTCGCGGATCGTCCCATCGAGGTACTCGTCCATAAGGTCTCTGAATAGATGACAGGCATTCATAATTCGACCTCCTCAAGCAGGGGAGCAAGGTCCTTGCGAAGCATCTGGTAGGCCCGGTGCAGGTAGACCCTGACCGTGCCCGGACGTTTGCCCAACTGCTCGGCAATCTGGACGGCGGAAAGGCCCGCCATAAACCTCATGAGGACCAGTCCCTGGAGTGTCTTCGGCAGCTTGCCGACTGTTTGCCTCACAAACTGCGTCTGGGCCTCCGTCAGGCCGGGATTCGGCGAGTAGGCCGGGATCGCTTCCCAGTCCGCTGGTTCCGCCGCCGCCTGTGCGAACGTCATTCTCCGCCGGATATGCGCTCTGACGGTGTTGGTGCACTGCTGCAAGGTGATCTTGCTGAGCCAGCCGGCGAACCGCGCCGGATGCCGCAGACTCCGCAAGTGCGAATACGCTTTCAGAAAACTTTCCTGGGCCACGTCCTCTGCCTCCGCCGGATTGTTGATCCTGGTCAGTGCCAGCGCGAAGACCAGGTTCCAGTAGCGCTCCACGAGGGTACCGAAGGACGAGACCTCGCCCTGCAACGTGGCAAGAACCAGTTGCTCGTCAGCGGCCGCAGGCTGCCTCGGTTCATCTGTCATCTATTTCTCCTGGGCGGAATCAGACGCGATTCTACCATATAGAACGCAGATGTGGCAAAAGCGCTACAGTGTCGTGAAGGAGGGATGGGTCCTATCGGACCCATGTGACCTGTAGGATCTATGGTCCAGAACTCGGAACGAGTCCGTCGAATCACATCGGCCGGTGGAGGAAGCCGACGGTCGATTCCATGATGCGGGCCTGGAACTGCTCGTGCTGCGTCTCCTGGCTCTGGCTTTGCAGGTCGTCGAGATTGGCCCGGCAGAAGCGGCAGCCCAGGGTGTCGAGGTGAAAACCAACGTACTGGTGCCAACCGGGCTCGAGGGTCCCGAGCATATAGGCTCCGATCGTGTTTCGCTTGGGGCAACTGAATCGGTGATACTCCCACAGGTCGGTCAGGAGGGAGTCGAACGATTTCGGATTGCGGATTGCGGATTGCGGATCCAGTCCGCAATCATCCATGCGCAAGCCGCATCGCTCGACGTGCTCGCGGATGTGCTTGAGGCTGCGGTGCTTGATCAGGGCGACGGCCTTCTCGTCGAGGCGCATCGTCCGGGCGACATCCTTATTGGGGAACTGGCAATAGAAAAGCAGCTCGATGACCTGCAGGTCGCGGAATTTCAGCGACTTCTTCAGGCCGTTGACCAAGTCGGCCAGGGCTTCCGCCAGGGCCGCTTTCTGTCTGTCATACTGCTCGTCCGCCCGGGCGTACCAGCTCGCCGTCTGGACCGGGCTTGGCACGACGTCCAGAAGATCGGACGACTCTTCATCCGAATCGCTTTCCCGGGCATCCTGAATCAGGCAGACGCGCCGTGCCCCGGCACTACGGTAACTGTCGATGATTTTGCGTCGCATCAGAGCGAAGAGGTAGGTTTCCAGGTCGCATTCGCCGCGGTACCGGCTGATGCTCCGCAGGAACGCGACGAAGGTTTCCTGCACCACGTCCTCCGCATCGGCGTGCTGCGGGAGCTTGGCCCGGGCGAAACGCAAAAGCCGCCCTTGGTAGCGGCTCACAAAATCCGACCAAACCTGCCCATCGCCCTGCCGAATCCGGTCTACGTAATACTGTTCTCCCTTGGTAACGCCCATAGCGAGTTTCAAGTGTGAAGTTCGGAGTTTGAAGCAGGAAGCACTTGAAACTTCAAACTTGAAACTTCAAACTCACTGAATCACCATGAGGATCGAGATGATGGCGACGATCGCCAGGACGATTCCTGCAATCCTCAACGACCATTCATAATACCCCATCGTGGCGAGGTTGAGGAAGAAATAAATCACCCCGATCAGCACGAGCACCCCAATGACCGAAAAGCCCATGCGGGCCCAGCTCATCTTTTGGGCCTGCAGCTCCCGCGCTTTCTGGCCGGCCAATTGGGTCAGCTTCGGGCCGGAGACGTCGATCAGAAGCGCTTGCCGCCAGATTTTGCCCGCCGAGCCCTCGAAGCTCTGCGTGAAGCGGTCCACGACGAAGCCTCCCTGGAGCACATCCGCCGTCGTAATCGCCGGCTCGGGCAGCCCGCCCCGCTCCCATTCCGGACGTTGGCCCAGAGCCTCCGTCAGCCGGGCCCGCGTATCGTCCAGGGCCTGCTGATGCGCCTCGCTCTCGCTCGTGCACGTCCCTTGCGAGCGGGTGACGATGAAGGGCTGCTCCGAACGGCTGCTGGTAAAGGCAGCAAAATTCTCGACCCAGGGCTTCTCCACAAATTGCGTGCCGGCAACCTTGCGTCCGCCGGTATTGAACACGTTAACCTCAATCCGTCCGGACACTGCCTTGGTCTCCGGGGATTTCGCCCAAGGCGCAGGCTGCATGTCCATGCCGGGCAAGCCGAGCGTAATGCCCACTTCGTTTGGCCGGATATTCCTCAGCTCGGCCTCGATGGCACAAGACGCTTGCGGCAACGCCTGTTGGATCGCATTCCTGAACTCTACAACCAGCGCTCGATCATGGTCTTCCTGGAAGAGCGTGATCTGCGGCGGCGAATTCGCGTCCCCCGTCAATTCCCGGATCGACCTGTTTACCCGGGAACCCAGCACCCGGACGGCGGCGAGTTGCGAAGGGTAGACGTCCGCATCGAACTCCCTTTCCACGCCCTCCGACCAGATGGGGGACACCGCAACCGACTGCGGCGGAATCGGCGACGACGGCAGCCGCGGCTCGGGAGCCGCGACCAACTCTGGAACTGACTGAACACCTGCCGCGCGGCGATACGATAGAGCGGGTATCAGAAGCACGGCGAGCACACCCATAGCCACCAGCGCGACGATCAGCCCGGCGCCCGCTTTCGGTGCCTTGGCAAGCAATACAACCAGCAGCACGAACAGGAAAGTGGACCATATGCTGATTACCGGGATGCTCGCGGGCCCCAAAGACATGCCGCCCAGCAGGAATGTCAACGGCAGGATTATGATGAGCCCGGAGACTACCCAAGTCCCTACTTTCGGCATTTTGGCCAGCAATATCACAAGGAGAACGAAGATGAAGGTGGACGATACGACGATCACCGGAAGGGCCACAGGTTCAATCGGTGTCATAAGATCACCCCCTGTTGATTAGGCATCGGTGCGAAAAAAGGAGTTCGACGTCGCGGCGGCCACGACAGGATCAGGACGGACATCAGAATGATGACTCCCGCAACAATCACTTCCTGCTGGTTGAAGGCACTGAACAGGATCTTCAGGCCCGCATCCACTTGATTCTGCTTGATCAGATCGACGACGCTCTGGACCTGCTCCGCCGAAATTGCCTTGCTCCGGAAGAGCTGGATGGCCCAGAAGAACCCGCCCAGGCCGAGCAGGGCGCGGATCAGGTGGCTGGGTCCGGCCTTCCGCCGGCCGATCATGATGAAGATGGCGGCGAGAAAGAGCAGCGCCACGATCAGCATGGCTCCCACCTGCTCCGCTACGCCGGGCCACTCGGGCCCCAGGACCTGGGCAAGCTGCTGCACGGGCTGGGCCTGCGGCCACGTCCCGGCCGCCACGGCAGGCAGGTGCAGCCCGACGGCCAGGCCAATCAGAAGCGCCGCCAAGGCGAAGATGTGACCGACGGCGGCCAACAAGCCCCCGATCGGATCCCAAGGCTGGTAGACCGATCCGGTGCTCGCGTAGGACCCCCAGGACGGCGGCTGATAAGCCACCGGCTGGGACTGGGGGGTCTCCGCAACGGCCTTGACCTCTTCGACCGTCGGCGCGGGCGGTTGCGGTGATACTGCTACTGGTTGAGCTTCGCTGGGCGGAACCCCCGTCTTGCGCTCTCTCCGATTACCCCACATCACCAGCGGCAGCTCATTCCTATCCTTGAACTGGCCGGTGGCGATCAGAATGATGTCGATGAGCTGACCGACCCCAAACAGACCCCCCGTGAACAGCCAGAGAATACCGGTTCCGATCTTACCGACATAGAACCGGTGCAGACCGCAGAGCATGGTAGGTATGGCAATAACGGCCAAGGTGAGCGCCACCCCGCGCTTGCAGGGAGAGACGGGCCCGAACGGCGTATCCTGGGCCGGAACCGGGCGGCGCGATTTTGCTGCCACGACGTTCGGAGCCCCGAACAGGCGGGCCGGCGTGAACAGAATCGCGAGGAACAGAATGCTCGGGAATATGACGAAGAACATGGCGATAGCTTGCTCGTCTCCTTGCAGATTCATGTTGCCGAGTGTAATCGCCGCCGCCACGACTGTCTGAAGGCAGAGGAGCAGCAGCGCCGGGCGAATCAGATATCGATACCACCCTGCAAAAACGCCGCGGAGCATCATGGTGAAGCAGAAGACCGAGAGTACCAGGGAATCAAGGCCAAACGCCAGTGCGACGGCGGCCTCATCGCCCCGCATCTCCGTGCCGGCCAAAATCACCAGCAACAGGCCGAGGCCCAGGCTCAGCAGCCAGCCGGCAAACCACAAGGGACGGGCAAAGGCCGGGACGTAGCGAACCGCCGCGAAACTCCGGCTTGCTCCCTGGCCGACGTTAGCGGCCGGCTTCCGGGGTGCGGCCACTCCCACGGCCGCGATACTCGGAACCGCCCGACCGAAAGGGCTCATCGTCTCGACCACCAAGACAACGCCCGCCAGCGTGCAGGCGGTGACTACCGGCTCCAGGTTGAAGATCGCGCCGGACACAAGGCCGAGGAAACCGATCCATAGTGCGTGGTGCAGCATGACGCGTCGCGGGCGCTGCGGATCGGTGGCCTTCCACCAATCCACGAGCAGGAGCGGCAGCGCCAAGGCCAGGACTCTCCCAAACCAGAACCCCCTGAAGGGGAATGGCACGAAACGGGGCATCGGCCAGTTGGGTCCACCACCCGTGACGATCGACGGCATGACTCCCAGCGCACCGGCGATCGCGGTTCCGACCAGGACCGACACGAACGCCGCGAGGAAACACGTGCCAATCTTACCCCACCCTTTCGAATCGCGGTCCAGCCCGGGCCACCACTGCCGGCGAGCATGAAGGATGACCCGCGAAGCCACGCCAATCATGGCGGCGACAACCGCCGCCGTCAGGAGCTTGCTGTTCCCATCGTGCCCACAAATGAAGCCGGCACCCAACGCCGTAGCGGCTATGGCGACCCAAGCCAGTCTGCGCCGCTGCCCCTGGCTGAGCGGATCGGCTATCTGGGGCTGGCCGATCTGTTTCGCTCGCTCCCTGGCGCTCTTGAACTTGTCGGCCATCTGCCCGCTGAACAACTCCGCCTTCTTGGCGAACTGCTCGGCCTTCTTGGCAAACATCTCGGCCTTCTTGCCGATTTCCTTGCTGAAGTCCTTCTCCGCGCCGGCCGGTGCCGGCTCCGCCTGGCGCGTCTGCTGCGCGCCGATTCTCTGGGCGACATGCTCGGCCACGACGGACAGCTCTTCCGGGGCAAACTGGGACACGCTATTGCGGACGTGCTCGGCGCCGAAGACGTCCTCGACCATCTCCTGCACGGTCTGATACCGCTCGGCGGGGTCCTTGGCCAAGGCCCGTCGAATCACGCGGGCGAACGGCTCCTCGATATTGGTCAAATCGGGGGCGGCGGTCATGTGCTTCATGAGAATCTCGGCCGGACTGGAACCGAGGAAAGGAACCTGGCCCGTCAGCATCTCATACAGCAGAATGCCGAGGGCGTAGATATCGACGCTGCGGTCGTACCGGCCGGCACCGATCTCCGGAGCCATGTAATGCACCGTGCCCACCGTAATGGTATGGCTCACATGGCGGCTGGCGCTAATCGCCTTCGTCAGGCCGTAGTCGCCGATCTTCACATAGCCGTTCTCGTAGAAGATATTGCTGGGCTTCAGGTCGCGGTGGACGATGCCGCACTCGTGCAGGTACGACAGGCCCTTGCCGATCTCCCGCAGAAAGAAGGCGGCCTTTTGCGATCCGAGTCCGCCGGGCGATTCCTTCAGCAGGTCGCCCAACGACGGCCCGGAGACAAATTCCATAATGACGAACGGCCGGCCCTGGTCGTTGTACTTGACGTCGAAGACCGTGACGAGGTGGGGGCTCTTGAGGTTCATGCACTGGCTGATGCCCCGCAGCTCGATTTGCTCGTAGCTTTGGACCACCTTGAGGGCCACCTGGCGGCCGCTGTCGCTGATGGCGTAGTAGACCTCGCCGAAGCCGCCCCGTCCGGCCGCCCGCTGGATCGTAAATCCCTCAAGCGGCCGATCTCCGTATTTATATTGATACGTGTCCATTTTCTTGTCGCCGGATTACAGCACGTTCACAATTTACTCCCCGAGCCTTGCCACGACCATCGACAGCCTGCCGATTCGGACAGGCTTATCCAAGGCAAGACCCACGCTTGGGTCCAAATTGCACCCATCGACGAGTATACTCTCTTTGGCCCGGCAAAGCAGCCGGCCATTTTGCGCAAAGAGCGTCACAGGATCCTTCAACTGGTCGGTGCGGATGTGATCGTTGATATACGGCCCGACCAGGATATCGCGGTCCATCAGGATCAGCTCCCGGATGTCCGGCCGGTTGAGCCTCGCCCCGGAGACGGTCAGGACGGCCGTCGTGCTCGCCGGGTTCGGCAGATGGAACTTGATACGGCAGCGCGGCGACAAGGCGATGTGATCGCCGTCGCTCAGCAGTTTCTCCGTCACGGGCTGGCCGTTTACTTCAACGGGCGTCTGGGACCGAACGAAGTAGTCGCCCTCGACCCGCTCCAGCATGACGACCGGCATATTCGGGTCGGCAATCAGGGCCAGCATCGGCCGGGCGGAAGAGCTGATCGGACCGACCGTCACCCGGGCCTCGCGGAACACCACGAAGCTGCCAACGCCGTCCACCTGAAGAACGAATTTGGAAGGCATATCCCCGGCCTCCAGATTCTCTGGTTGCGGATTGCGGATTGCGGATTGCGGATTCGTAGGGGCAGCCCCCTGTGGCTGCCCTGTCCCATCTGGGCAGGCACGGGGGCCTGCCCCTACGGGCGTCTGTTCTCTGCTTGGCTTTGCATCAGCCATAGTCAAACCCAACGGCCCGCCGTCCAGCTCCTCGTACGCTTCGGCGGCCCGCTTGATATCGGCAATGGCCGCATCCAGCCAGCGGGCCGACGGGCACGCCGCCTTGACCTTGCGCAGCAGCGGCAGGGCCGCATTCGGCCTGCCGGCGGCGACGTGTTCGGCCGCCTGACGGCACCGGGCCAGAGCCTCTCGAAGCTCGGCGACTTCCGTCCCGTCCTTGCCCAGCGGCAGGAGCCTCTCCATCAGCAACTGGGCCCGGTCGATGCGTCCCTGCTCGATATCCGCCCGCACGTGCTCGACCGCCTGGCCCCGGATCTGACGGAGCACCTCGCCGGACCTGCCATTCTTGTTCTGTCCGAGCCCGGTGCGGCGGGCAATGTCGATTGCCTCTTCAATATCACCCTGCTTCAGCGCCTGTTCGGCCTTGGCCACGGCGTCCTCCGCCTGGAGCCGGGCCGCGGCCAGCTCCTGCCGGACCAGGTCCGCACGGCCATCGCCGGCGGGGGCCTCTTCGAGGATGCGCCCACCGACCGACAGCCAGCCATCCTCGATCTGCCGTTTCGCCTGTGCAATCCGCAAGGCATCCTTCTGCTGTGTTTCCTGATGGCTGACGACGGCGTTGCAGACCGCCGCACGAAGCTGGGCGACCTCAGGCAGGCTGCCGGCCAGCCTCTCGGCCTTGTTGCAATCCATTAACGCCGGTTGAAAGCGGCCTGCAGCCAGATTCTCCTGCCCGCGCCGGACCATCGCCCGGGCGAGCCGGCCGATAAGCCTTTGGCCGTGATGGTGGCGTCGAATGTCGTCCGCCTGCGCAATTTCGAAGGCTTCATCGAGCCGGCCGTCGGCCAACGCACACTCAGCTTGTCTGATTCGCAGGATTAACACGGCATGACCCTCTGCATTTACTATTTACGATTTGCTATTTACTATTTGAAACCGAGATCGCCAAACGCATCCTGCTGATTCACATGGCCAGGTACGACGGATCAATTCAAATAGTAAATTGTCAATAGTAAATCGTCAATCTTTACAGGGACGACTCCGGACGCTCGACCATCGTGATCGCGGTGCTGCTTTCGCCGGCGGACTCGCCGTTGCGATTGCCAAAGTACTCATCCACCTGAGCGACAAGGTCCGTCTCGGCGACCGTCTCGACCGTGCTCACCGGAATCGACTGGACAAACTTGCTCTCATGGGCCAAAACGCGCTCGGCGACGTCCAGACGCTTCTGAATCTCGGAGATGAGCTTCTCGGTCTGGGACAGCTTGCTGTTGTCCATCTGGAATTGCGTACCGGCGGCGGCCGCCTTGACCAGGCGATACTGGCTGGCCAGGGCCTCGATCCGATTCTCGAGACGCTGCTTCTCGCCACGGGTCTTCTCCAGCATCTGCATGGCCGCGCCCAGGGATTTCTCACGGGAATCCAGCAGCCGGACCTTGCTCGCCAGAACCAGCTCGCTCTCCTTGAACCGCTCGAACCGGGTCGCCAGGTCTTCCTTCACCTCGTTGCGGCCGTAGTTTCTGCCGGCGAAGCTGTACTCGACCTTCGGCTGCTCCAGCGAGGCCCGCAGCACTTTGATCTTACCCTCTTCGTCCGTCATGGCCTCTTTGCCCTTGCTGATTTCCGCCTTCAGGGCCGCCACTTCTACCTCTTCCTGGGAAATCAGGCGGATATTGGCATGCATCTCGGGGATAATCTCATCCAGGAGGTCCCGCGCCCGCCGCAGCTCGAACTCGATCGGAACCGAGTCTTTGACGGCGGTCCGAACGCCCTTGGCCGAGCTTTTGGCATAGCTGAGCACGTCTCTGCCGAACAGCAGGCCGCCCAACATACCCAAACCAACGGTCCCCATTACGCCCCATTTTACCCATCTCAGAATCATGGTACTACTCCTTAAAACTTAGCAACCACACTCTATGGACTTTTTCCAGCCGCAAACCGGCCACATCTGATTGGTCGCAAACCGGCAACATTTATTGCATGGGACCATCAATTTCGATGATTTTGGCTGGGCTGGCGGCCGCATTCACCTGTCGGACTTATAGGACCTATGGGACCAATAGGACCTATATTACTTCGCCTGGCGCTGTAATCAATCTCGCAGGAGGCTGGAGAACCGGCTGGTTTGCGCAAGGAGCTTGCGGTGGCAGGGGTTCTCCGATAGCATTCCTGTCTTGTTTGAGCGATATCCTGGTGCTTTGCATGAGGGGAATATCCCATGAAAGTGGTGGCATTTAACGGTAGTGCCCGCCGGGATGGCAATACCGCGATCCTGGTCCGGCGGGTCTTTTCCGAGCTTGAGAAGGAAGGCATCGAGACGGAGTTGGTCCAACTGGCCGGCCAGCCGATCCGCGGCTGCGCCGCCTGCGGCCAGTGCTTCAAAAACAAGGATCAAAGGTGCGCCGGGAAGGACGATATCGTCAACGAGTGCATCGAGAAGATGCTGGCGGCCGACGGCATTATCCTCGCCTCCCCGACCTACTTTGCCGACGTGTCGTCAGAAATGAAGGCCCTGATCGACCGGGCCGGCTTCGTCGCCCGGGCCAACGACGACATGCTCAGACGCAAGGTCGGCGCCGCCGTGGTGGCGGTCCGCCGGGCCGGCTCCATCCACGCCTTCGATACCATCAACCACTTCTTCCTGATCGGCCAGATGATTATCCCCGGCTCGATTTACTGGAACATGGGCCTGGGCCGGGCCAAAGGCGAAGTCGAGCACGACGAAGAAGGCCTCCGCACCATGCAAGTCCTCGGCCAAAACATGGCCTGGCTGCTCAAGAAGATCCACGCTTGACGCCACTTCCCAAGGCAAGCTTGGACCAATGGCAAAAGGGAAACAAATACGACCGGTGCGGATTCCGATGCAGCCGCGCCCGTCTCGCCGATTCTCCACGGCCCCCTTCGTGGCCTACAGCAGACTCATGCAAGGGTTAAGAGCACAGCGAACGCCGGCGGTGAACCTCGCCGCGTTTCGCGGCGTAGTGTTCCACCGCCTTGTTAGCCCGTAATCCTGCTTGCAGTGTGAGAGTCCAGAATCCATTTCGGCACATCCGAACCGTAATGCCAAGAGAACGGGTCCTTGGTCTTTCCGTAGTAGTCACCAACGGCCACAACACCACGTAGCACAAGTCGAATGGGGTCGAGCGACTCCATTGCATCGCACCTCATGCTACTGAACGAGAATGATGACGCAGCAGGCGTGGGTCCCGTTTCGTCCTCAAGAATCACGATAGCGGCCTTGCCGTCGTTTACGCTGTGCGCTTGCCATGAACGAGACTCTGATCGCGCTGCGGGGTGCTGCAAGAGCGTATCCATGATGAGTTGCAGATCAGTATCGCCGTTCGTGGCATGCAGAAGCCCCTCCAGGCCGCGGAAGCGGACGCGCGGTTCTTGGTCAGTCAAGAGAGTGAGCTTCGTTTTCACGGTGATCCTGTTGTCAGCGCCCCATACTGCGGCGGCAGTCTCTCGCACGTGCCAATCTTGATGTCGCGCGAGTATCCCGAATCTATGCGGCGCGTCATTGAAGGAGGCGTGATGAAGTTCCATGCCGGCCAAATGGGGGTCATTCGTGAAAACGAGCCAGACAAAACGGGGTGCGCCCTCTGTCAGTCCGGCGAGCGACGTGGATGGGGTTATGAGGTAGCGGAGAAGGGCTTGGCCTCCCTTCAGGCGATTCGGACTCCCTGCATACTCATTAAGGCAGTTGAAAACGTCCGAGTGAGGTCGTTTTGACTGTGCCAAGAGCAGGGCAGCGATGGCTCCGACTTCGGGTACGGTGTGGGTCAGCCATTTCCTCAGGTATGCCCGAGCACTGGGTGCAATCTTGCGTCTGTTGAACGCTTCTGACAGTACCAGCGCATTCCCGATGGCGATTGCCGGATGGGTTGTGGCACTAAGCGCCTCTGTCGCAATCTTCAGATCAACATCCTTACCCTCTATCTTAGCCGACCACGCTGCGCGTTGCGCAGCCTCAAGGTCGGCTCGCAGTATTCCGCCGATGCAGTTGGTCAGGGCTCCGGCTGCCTGTCCAGACTCGCTCCGTATGGACTCAACGACCGCAAACATGCCAAGAGAGTCTGGGCGCGGAGATGGCAAGGCAGCGCCTTGGTCCTGCGGAATCTCCATCGGTTGCGGTGCGACGATGTCGCGGACAAGCTGGACCAGTTCACCCAAAGACGAACGGTATTGAAGATGCCACTGAAACTGCCTCAAACTGGCTGTGTCTACTCGCAGATCAGGGACGCTGCATGGTTCAAGCAGGACAGGCACCAGAGAAATGCTCGTCGGAGGTCGTTCGAGGGCGAGGTTGAGAGCCAATCGGTACTCACGTTGAACGTAGCCACGTTTCGTCACGGATCGGCTGGACAGAAAGAGCAAGATCACTCTGGCTTGAGCGATTCGCTCGCGAATTTCGTTGTCCCATTCCCGGCCGGGCTGAATGCCTTCTCGGTGCCACGCCCTTGGCGGGTCATCCATCCATGGGTTGAGGTCCGCTTTGCGCAGAGCGCGATACACGCCTACGACGCGCCGCCGATCCTCTTTGGCGTAGCTCAGGAAAATGAGTGGCTTCGTGTGTAGCATAGTGTTTCTTCTGGGCTAACGTCCCCGCGAACCCGCGGCGCGTTAGCCACGTACGCCCGCCGGTTGTTAGCCGCCGATAATCTCCGTCTATTCATTGAAGAAGTTCTCAGGCCACAAGAACTCGGGCAAATACTGCCTAATCAACACGGATGCCCAATCATACCCTCTCTTTTCCAGCTCCCTGACGAAATAGGGCCACGGTGGGATATTGCTCATATAGACGTCCGCAGAGGACGTGGACATACCCCCACCTTGGGACGTCGACAAACCTCCATACTGGGAAGTCGATAAGCCGCCGTATTGTGACGTAGACAAACCGCCATACTGAGATGTCGAAAGTCCGCCGTATTGAGACGTAGACAGTCCTCCGTACTGAGAAGTGGACATTCCTCCATACTGCGATGTGGATAGACCGCCATATTGAGACGTAGAGGCACCTCCATACTGGGAAGTGGACATACCACCGTACTGCGCCGTGGAGAGTCCTCCGCCTTGGCTGGTACTCAGGTTCCGAGGCCAGGTTCGCATGTTTGGTATGATCGGCCGACTCATGGTTTGTTCTCCTCTGTCCGGCCCTCTGCATCCTGATGGGAGGACATTGTTCCTCTGGCTAACAATAATTAGATGGCCCCGCATAAGATGCGGGAATCCTCGTTTCGGTCCGTATAAGACGCCTTTGGATGTTCTGCCAAAGCCACGATAAGTCTTCTTCGTTCCATGGTTTGTCGTTTGGCCACCCATTTAGCTCGACACGTTGTACGGATCGTCTCTTGCGCTGCCGCCATGTGATTCTCTCCAACTGTCACCCACGATTGTAGCTTGTCCGGTCGGGCAGGTCAAGCGGGAAGGCGACATGACCACACGCCACGCTCTCACCGGGAGTCGTGAGGCGGTAAGATGACGCGACGATATAGTGGCTTTCGGGAGGTATCTGCTCACGATGAACTCAGAACGCAGCCTTGTGAATAGGTCAGGACCCACGATGTTGGTCCTTGCCGCGATCGTCCTCAGTGTGCCGGCTCATGGCCAAGCTCCGGCCCAGGACGCACTACAGCGGCGATTTCTCGCGCCGTCGGTCGAGGAGATCGTCAAGCTCTGGCGCGAGCCGCCTCGGGTGTGCGGCCAGGCGCCCTTCTGGTTCTGGAACGGGCCGCTCGACCCCGAGACCATGCGCCGGCAGATTCGCATGATGGCCGATAAAGGCGTGCACGCCGTCCTGCCCCACCCACGCTTCGGCATGGACCGGCGCTTATATCTTGAGGAGCCCTTCTGGCAGGCGATGGATGCCGCCGTCGATGAGGCCCGCCAAGTCGGCTCCTCCATCTGGCTCTACGATGAGTACAACTGGCCCAGCGGCGGTGCCGGCGGGCGTGTCACCGACGGCCATCCGGAATTCTATCCACGAGGCCTGGATTATGCGTTCGTCGAGTGTGAAGGCCCGCGCGACTTCACCGTGAGTACGCCCGAGCCTTCCGAAAAGGTCATGGAGCGATTCGAGCGAATTGTCGCAGCTTTCATCGGCCCGGCCGGCCAGTCCATTCCCCGTCAGCCGTGGGGACAAATCCATGCAGATGGTGAGTCAATCACGGGGACTGTCCCGAGCGGGCGGCAGCGCATTCTGGTCTTCTTCCGCTGCCTCGGACGCAACCCCAGCCCGTTGGACGACGGCAGCAACTCCATGATCGACTATCTGCGGCCGGAGCCGACCCGCCGATTCATCGAGCTGACCCACGAGGCGTATGCCAAGCGCTATGGCAGTCTCTTCGGCAAACAGATCCCCGCCATTTTCTACGACGAGCCGAGCACAATGGCCCCCGCGCCCTTCCCGTGGACCTTTGGCTTCGAGGGAGTCTTTCAGGAGCGACGCGGGTTTGACCTGGTTTCCAAGCTGCCCGCCCTGCTGGACGATTCGTTCCCGGACGCTGGGCCAATTCGGGCCGCCTATTGGCAGACCGTTTCGGAGCGATTCAACGAGTGCTTCTTCGACCAGATCGAGCAGTGGTGTCGTACGCATGGACTGGCCCTGACCGGCCACTGCTACGAGGAGAACATTGCCTCGTACACCAACTCACCGCAGTTGATGGAGCAGCTTCGCCGGGTGGACTGGCCCGGCTTCGACGCCCTCGGGACGCGGGCCCGCCCCGCCGCCACCAAGATCGCCATTTCCGTGGCCCATCTGGAGGACCGCGAGGAGATCATCTGCGAAGCGCTGGGCCTGGCCGGCGGCTGGAACTGCACGCTTGACATGCTGCGCGGCGGGTACAATCAGATCGCCTGCCTTGGCGCGACGACCTTCATCCCGCACGCCTTCTTCCAGACGGTCGAGAACCCGCGCGTGGAGTGCCCGCCGAGCTTCTTCTATCAGAACCCCTACTGGAAGTACTACGGCCGCCTCAGCGCCTTGACCGACCGGCTGTCACTGTTCAACCGCCTTGGCCGGCACGTTGCGCCCGTGCTGGTGTACTACCCCATCGAATCGCTGTGGATGGACTCGACCGGCGGCAAGGGCCAAAAGACCTTCCCCTGGCAACATTCCACGGTCGGGAACAAAGGGGCAGAGGCAACCATCAACGGCTTCGGCGACCTCGTCGATGGGCTGTTCAACAACCGGTGGGACCTGGATGTCGCGGACGGCAAGGCCCTTGAAGATGCGCGCGCGGTGCAGACCGCAAGCGGCGCCCGCATCGCAGTAGGTCCCGAGACGTACAGAGTCCTCGTGTTTCCGCCCGTGCGGGCAATTGCCCCGTCGGCCTTGCGCGCTGCAACCAATTTCGCGAAGGCGGGCGGCACCGTCCTCTGGACCGGCAGGCTTCCGGACGCGTGCTGGCCTGCTGCCTCGGGCGAGCCGCAGAAGACGTTCGAGAATGCCGCATGGGCCCAAACCCACCCCACTTACAAGACGCAGAAAGTCGGCTCCGGAACCATGGTGCTCTTTGCACGTCCGCAGGATGTGACAAAGAGCCTGCGAGACATCGTAGCGCCGGAAATCACGATCGAGGCCGGCGATGGCAAAGGCCTGCTCGTCAGCCACCGGCAGACCCCATCCGCCGATTTGTACCTGTGCTTCAACGATTCGGATCGGGCGTTAGATTGCCGGCTGATTCTACCGCATTCCCAGGCTCCTTCGGGCCAGTGGCTGCGATTGGAGACGGAGACCGGGGAGGTCGCGTCCGTCGATGTGCAGAGATCCATTCCTCTTGCCTCGATGCCGCACACATCCGCGGTGCTCGTGTGTGCCTCGTCAGGCACGGCCCAAATACAGGCAGAATCGGGCGTGCGCCACCGTGACCCTATCGGTGGATTGAAGCCCGCCCGGCAACTGAAAGGCCCGTGGACGATCCAAGTCGCCGGCCATGCACTCGATGAAGCCTGGGGTCCGACCCCGGGCGACACCGTCATCGAGCTGCCGGTGTTTCGGCATCGGGCACGAGAATTCCAGCGCCATCCCGGCTGGGAACGGCGGGACTACAATGACGGCACGTGGGAACGGGTCTACGCCGTCCGCGAGGGGACTCTTTTTGTGCATTCCTCTCCCGTGCTTCTGCGGGGCGTGCTTCGGCCGGGAGCTAAAGCTATCGAGATGCCGCTTCCCGTGACAGGTGAGTACGTACTGTACGTGAACCGCGTCGAACTCGACAAGCGTCTCGGTCCCGCTCCGCAACCGGGACGAATCGACATCTCGAAAGTGGCAACCGGCTTTGGCGACGTAATTGCGCTTGAGACGACCTCACACAGCGGACCGGCCGGTCTCCAAAGCCCCCTGCGTGTCGTCTGTGGGCCGGTCACGGTTGATGAACTTCAGCCGTGGTCGAAGTGGAATCTTTCCTGGTACAGCGGACGGGTCCTTTGCCGCACAGAGCTGGCAATCCCCGAGTCCGGCCGTGCGGAGCGATGGTTCCTCGACCTGGGCAATGTTCAGCACTACGTCGAGGTGTGGCTCAATGGCAAGCTCGTGGGAATCCTGCCGTGGCCTCCCTACCGAATTGAGCTGACCGAGCATCTGAAGAGGGGTAACAACGAACTCGTTCTCATTGTCTCGAACTCCATCGCCAATCGATTCGCCTGGGACGTCTGGGGCACGCGCGGCACCGGCAATCCGGAGCCCTCCGGCATCCTCGGCCCGGTGACCATTCTGACAACGGAGGACTGACGCGCATCGCTGTGGAGAGTTGCGCAAGCAAAGGGTGGCAGCGGCAAGCGCACAGGCTGTGTCACAATTCTGGTAGGGAGGTTCTTTTCTTTTTGTCCCTGGAGTCTATGATGGACTGTCGGTTTTGGAAAGGAGTCTGGCCATGGCGTTTCGCCCCTCCG
>Ga0315291_10001749_pt1 | contig 28833 bp, 67 predicted proteins | sample YL17G12_20_MG_FD_203070 | JGI IMG/M metagenome (GOLD analysis project Ga0315291, IMG submission 203070) | Sediment microbial communities from Yellowstone Lake, YNP, Wyoming, USA - YL17G12_20 | ecosystem: Environmental > Aquatic > Freshwater > Lake > Sediment | place: USA: Wyoming | collected...
CCCAGCCACGACATTGACATTGTCGCTGAAACTATGAAGCTTCGTAGTCGATATATAGCTGATTTTCATATTCAGCCAACCTCCCCCAATTTTTTCAGCAACACCTCAGTCTCCTTCAATTCCACTGCGAGCTCGACATAGAAAAGGTCGGACACGCTGATGCCGAACTTCTGGACAAGCACAAGCTCGCCTTCGAGCTTCATTGCATTCATCTGCTCGGCGAGCTTAGAGTATCTGACAGATTCACGGTTGCACTGCCTGATGGTGGCGAGGAGCGCAATGGCTTCCTTGTGCTTCAGAAGCTCGCAGATTATCGACTGCGCTTTTTTCCAGCCACGCATCGGTAGCCGTGGCTCGGAAACTGGCTTTACCCTTCCTGAGATTTTTATCGCAGTCATATCATACAACCTTGTTATCCTTCAACCACTGGGAAATATCAAATTCGGCATTTTCTTCATCACTACCGAAAGATATTGGAATCAGCCTATGAATCATGCACATGCTATGTTCGACGAAGACATAACGCCCGTTGCATTCCGAGAGTCGCTCCACACCAAACGCACGTATGAACCTCTTCAGGAAATCGGAGCTCATCGTCAAGCCGATGCCCTGAGAGCCAGAGCCGTAGCTGAGCCCGCCGAACATCACGAAGCAGCCATGGTCTTCGAACCCAACGTCAAGATGCTCGGCTACGGCTAAGTCCATCTCAGTTTTCTTATATTTGCATGCTGGGAACTTCATATTCAGTCCTCATTGGCAAGTTTTCGGATGAGGCGTTCCATCTCGAAGACGCTCGCACGGTAGAGAATGGCACGACCCTTGCCTTCCGATGACATCCTGACAAGCCCAAATGCAATGAAACAGTCGAGGATAGCCCCGACGGTCGAATAGGGCACGCCAGTCGCACTGGAAACTTCACTGACAGTGAAATCCAGTTTGCCATTTTTTGCCTTCATGTAGATGTCAGCCAGAACGATTTGAGGCTGCCTGTAGTTTCCAAAGTATTTCAGCTTCCTCGACTCGTTCAGCTTCTTGCCTTCGTTTTCCTTGCCTTTGCACCACTTTTCCAAATCCATTTTATTACCTCCTTAACACAATCAACAATAGGAATGTCAATTCATCGAATCCTCCCCGACTTGGACTTGAAGAAATTAAAAACACAGCCTATCATATGGGAAAGCTCTGGCTTGTCGTAGGAATGAATGCCAGAAGCCAAGCCATTGGAGCTTATGTTGCTCATGCGCTCTATCGCATCAGCCAGCTGGAGAGCCAAACGCCGCAGGTCTGCATTAGATATCTCCATGCGTATCTGCGCCCTCGTCCGCTCGTAGTCGCCCATCAGACCACAACCTCATTTTTTCCAAGATAAGAAAAACCAAACTTTGTCCTGTCCATCTTCCGCAAGGCATGAAGCAGGCGGATGTTCCGCTCGGCATAGTTCCCCGCAACATGCTCCAGACGGTTCAACAGAAGGTCGGAGCTTAGGATTATTAGTGACATCATATCCTCTTCCTTATCATCTCATCAGCGAGTTCGATGGTCTTCTTGTGCACGGCTCCGAATGTCTGGCTCGCTGGATGCTCACCGTTCCAATAATGAAGGGTATCGAAGCCCAAGAACCACGCATTCGGGATGCGCTTGTCTTTGAAATGGTTCAGCATGCCAGAATATGTCAACTCGACTGATTTTATCCGTGATACGAGCTCATAGCCAACGCCTTTATTCCTTCGAGCAACTGATACATATCCGTTATGGCAAGACCCGCTCGGCGCACAGACAGCGGGAACATTCAAGATTTCGACTATCACGAGAGTCCTGCGCCTATAACTGAAGACTTCCTTGATTTGAAACCTGACATCCTCATCGGTCATGATTTCCACCTCAAAAGCTGAAAAACGATAAGAATAAGTCCTGAAAACACGAGCAGGAATTCGAAATTCTTGGACGGCTGGAACCAGAGGAGCGCACAAAGCAGTGAAATCCAGAACGTGAGAAGCATGGTAAGCCCTATCATCACGTTGCCCCCCGCATTGGCGGGGGCATAGGTCTTCCTGAAGATTTCGTTCTTGACAGGGTATTTCTCGCCAGCCACGCCGATGATGAGCCAGTCCCCCGCATTGCCATGCATCCTGCCTTCGAGAGTTTCCACGTCGAAAGGCTCGCCCATCAGCTTGGCGCTGATGACGACTGGCTTTTTCCTGAATTTGCTGAAACCCTCATTTTCTGGCATGTTTTTTCACCTCTATAGGCTCGGAGCACCAGAGCGCCCCAATGGCAAGCCCGAAGCCCATGTAATACAGACAGTTCCAAGGCTGAGCATGGTATAAAGCAAGGAGGAAAGATGCCACTGCAACGAACATGAGCAGGAAATCCTCCCAATTTTCGAGCCTAATCATCATCACCCTCATTTTTTACATTCTCAGGTTTTCCGCCATGGTAAATCACATTCTCATTTTCCTCGATGAACCGCCCTGCGGGATTGTCCCATCGACTCGTCCAACCAAACGAGACACGAAGCTTCTTGGAATCAACAATCCTCCAGACCTCGTCGGCGAGACTGCGCAGATGTTCGTAATTTATGTTCCAGCGCTTGGTCAGCTGGTTGACTATGAGCTTGGAATCGGAATGCACGCTGACAGCAGCACCGTCGGGAAGGGAATTCAGGAGGCGAATGACGGCGTGGTATTCCATCGCATTGCAGGTGAGATTGGAATTCTTGTCATCAATGATGCCGAAGACTGGCTTGCCTATCATATAGCACCACACGCCACGCCTGAAGCTGGGGCTATATCCGCCGTCAACGTAGGCGGTAAGCACGTCGGCAGATTTCACATCAGCGGATTCACCGCCAGCACGTTCCATATATAACACCTCAGCCATCTGGAGCCACCACCTTGAAAGATTTATCACGAAGCTGGACTATCAAGCCCTTCGATTTTATGGCTGTGTCGAAGATGTATGTGGTCGGCGAATAGCCGAAAAGCTTGAGGACGGCTTCCTTGCTGAGAACCTTCCCAGCGTTGCGCTTGGCTATCTTCTCGTCACGATGGCTCATGACAGACCTGTCGCCCATGGCACGGAGACCACGGCGAGCCCTTATTGCCTCAAGCGCAGTGCTGGAAATCTCATCCCTGCCCAAAACAATGATGCCGAAATTCACGGACTTCTGGGCGATGTCCAGAGAATGCTGGGGGCTGGAAAAGCCTTTCGCAGACCAAGCCATCGGAAGGCGCAGGCATGGATGAGACTTGGTGGGAGCATGAGCACGACCTTCCCATGCGGTAGTCATGAAGACGAACTTGTCGGCGCAATCCTTGAAATTATGCCTGACCCACTTGATGAACAGTGGGACTGACATAATCCTGCCATCATTCCCTACCCTGCAAATAGCTTCGACCATTTCCTAATCCTTATATTCGGCTGGCTCAGTCGACCATGTTCTGGATTCTATTATTCACGACGCTGAAAGACTGCATGCCGAGCTTGTCGAACAGCGCAAGCGCCACCTGAAACTCATGCTCTTCCTTGATGGCATCCTCCTGCCTGAGCTCGATGGCTGTCCTGATAGACAGCTTCATGGCTTCCTTGTTCAGCGCATTCGTCTTCTCAAGCAGTTCACGCATCTCGGAATCGGTGAGCTCCTGCGTCACCCATCTGCCTTCTTCTTTCGCCCTTCCTCGAAACATATTCATTCCTCCTATTTACAAAACATTTCTACACCAAGTCTGACCGCATGATTTGCACACAGCAAGTTTTTCACCACACACAGCGCAAAATTTTGTTTTCATTTTAACAATCTCCCCACATTATGTGTGCAAATGGCAAATTGCACGGATTCCCCATGTGGTCGCAGTCGGTAAACTGGCATTCACAGGTTCTGTTATCACTTACATCTTTAATGCAGTTTGCTTCTATTGCAACATCCAACACAGAACGACCTATCCCACCAATGCTACCAGCAACTGTACCAACAATTATTACAATAATCATGATACACCAAACCCATCTTTTCATGGTTTTCATTTTTTTCACATTCCTCTACGATTCTGAACGGGCACACCTGTTTTCATTTGGAGACGGCAGCAGTGCAAACATATAACTGCCATACTTCAGATAGAATGCCTGCTTGAAGAGCGCAATATGGAACCAGCAGTATTCATTTTCAGTAATCTGCTTTAATGCCCACTGGTATTCCTGCGAGCTCACAGACAGATTTGAAGTCTCATTCAGACGCTGCAAAAGAGTCTTCAACACAATATAGTTTTCCTCTAAACTGGTTTCCTTTGTCGGAAAAAAGACCGTCGATTGCCCCTCAGTCAGTCCATATTTTTGAACGGCTGCATCAAACTTACCCAGATATTCCAGTTTCCTATCTATCGTTGAAGCCTTGTCAGACAGTTCAAACCACTGCCCAACATTGCTGTCAAATGAATAGCCGACAGAAATAAACTGATAGGGAACTATAACAGTTAAAGCTAAGATGATTCCAATAAACATCAACCCAAATAAATTGTCCATATTTTCACACCTCACTTCTTCACCAACTGGCTCGATATCATGTCGGCGCAATGGATGATGACGGCAAGCTTATTCACTGGGTCGTTAAGCTTAGACCATCCGCCATGCGCCTGAACGATGCCCATCATCTCATCATAGCTGAGCAACAAATCGAACCTATTAGCCTCGGAAAGAGCCCAGATGTCATGCTCGTATTTCCACTCGCTGGCATATTCAAAAGGATAAGCAGGATTCCCCAGTGCGACATCTACCCTGATTTTATAGCACTCAGTCTTCGGCAGGTCATGCAAGACAACGGCAACATAGACATTCTCGGCAGTCACATTGGGCATATGAGCCCTGAAATCATGGAACAGCTGGAGGGCGATTTCGAGAACCTGCGAGGTGTGGACGCACAGCCCCCCAATCCCGCTGTGATGATGATGGACAGAAGCTGGATTGAAGATGAACTTCTTCTCATAGCAGTCCAAGAGCCAGCGCATCTTTTTCCGCCTCCCACTGTCCTTAATGAGCTTGAGACCCAGCAGGATGGATGCCCATGCAATGCTGATGCGCTCCGTTTCCTGCCTGTTCATAAAGCCTCCTGCCTGAAGACCCACTGGTTCTTGTCGGACTTGAAAAAGGAATAATGCAGGTCGGTCTTTTCGAGAAGGAAATCCATGATGGCATCCTTAAAGTGCGCAATGTTCTTCTTCGGCTCGGATTTGAAGAAGATGAAAACGAAATCGCCGACAAGCGTCGCTCTGGTGACATAAGCGGAAAGGCGCTTCAGACCCTTGGTGAGCTCGGCATCGAGGTTTATAGCATCAAGCTTGTCAGGCATGCGAGCCCCCCAGAATTTCGTCACATATAGACATATTATTTTGTTGGTGCAAAAGTATTTAAAGGTTTTCCATCACATTTGCAGGAGATATTTGCAGGGCTTTCCCCTGTTCCTGCCTTTCTGACGAAGAAGGCAATGATGCATCTCGATTTCCTGAGGGCTCATGGGCTTGCCACGGAGACCGCAGAAATATGTGGGCTCAGACATCTTTTATCAGCTTCCCAACTGGTTTGAGTTTCCTATGATAACTTTTTATCGTTGACTTTACTGGAATAACCCGAATATATTCGCCTTCAACTCGTGTCCAAGGAGTCCCTCTCCGATAGGTGAGGGATGAATTGGACTATAACCGATAAGTTTATAAAACCAATGGTTATAACATATGTGAGATAACCATGAACTATAAGCTCGATAGAGGAAGCCATTCGGTATATGCTTTGCAATACCATCTGGTGCAATGTGTAAAATATAGAAGGAAGGTTCTGGTAGGCGAATCTCTAATCCAATTTCTGAAGGATAAAACACAGGAAATAAGCGAATCATTCCAAGTGAATGTCCTGAATATAGAATGTGATAAAGACCACTTCCATATGCTGTTTACCGCAAAGCCAACGCTTAATATCCCCAGATATATGAATACGATTAAAACCATAACATCGAGAGAAATACAAAGGAAATTCCCAGCTGTGAAGAAATCGCTTAGGAATGGCAAATTCTGGTCAAGGTCATATTTTCTCGCAACGACTGGTCAGGTCACATTGGATGCATTAAAGAAATATGTTGAAAACCAAGGTAAATGATATGGAAATAGAGACGATATTAATTCAGGATAATGAAGGAAATGAGACAAACAGATGGTTCGCTAAAACTGATGATGGTTTCGATGGAACAGCACAAGGATGGGGTTTTAAAACAAAAGAAAAACTCATGAAAGCATATTGGTTTTATCAGAATAGACATAAAATAAATGGATTGAAATCAGAAGCTAAAAAGTTTCTGGCTGAAAACCCCAAAATAAAGAAGATATTATTAAAATATTTTGATGATGATAATGTTTTCCATGCTTTGAAATGTGGAGTGTCACTTTCATTTAAAACATTGATGGTTGACATTAATGACGTTAATTGGAATATAGAAAACAAAACAGAAATCGTTGAAATTCTGAACAAGAACAAGCATTTATGGAAAACCATAGAAAGGGAGTTATAATTATGCAAAAAGTAATAAAGTTACAGAGTGTCGAACTGACTCATAAAAAGCAGTCGGAATTATCGGATGCGAGAACTGAGGCAAAAAGAGTCTTGGAGAAATTCATATTGCCAAACATTGATTCCTGCGAAGATAATGGTCAACTGCAACAACTTGTTTATGATAATATACGCAAAGAATCATTTCTGCCGAGTCAAGTCCTGTTGAATCTCATACGCACTTCATTCCATTTGAAACAAAAGCCACCAGAAAAACGCAACATAGATAGGATAACGCTTGATTACAACATACCGAGAGCCTGCAAGATGTTCGTGTTGAATGACAAAAAACTTTGTTTTGCGATAACATTGAAGCCAAGACATAGAATAGTAATACCAATCGAATCCAATGGTTCTGTCGGACGATTTCAGAAACAAATAGCTGCTGGCTGGAAGATAAAGCAAGTCGGTCTGACCGCCCAGAATGAAATAATCGCAACAATCGAAAAGAAGAAAATCCGCAAGGATTATAAGAACATTCTCGGAATTGATACTAACAGCAACAATGTTTCTGTTACAGCGTTGACTCCAAAAGGGAAAGTGTTGAAGCAACTCTATCTCGGTAAGAACTTATATGACAAAAAGGCAAAGATATTGAAACATAGAGCAAAACTGCAAAGCCACGCAGATAAAGGAAGCTCGAAAGCGAATGAGAAGCTTCGTAAATTGAACAGAAAAGTCAGGAACATAAACAAGAATGCCGTCGGAGAAATATCAAAACAGATTCACGAGATAGCAGAGAAATACCAAGCGAAAATCGTCTTCGAGAGATTGCATAAATTCGAGGCGAACAAAGGCAAAACATTTAACAGAAAGGTGACTTTATTACCATTTAAGATGCTTGCTATGACTGCGGCTATACGAAGCGTTGACACTGGAGTGCCAATGGGTTATGTTGATTCCTATCATACGAGCAAATGGTGTAGCGGATGCGGTTCGGTGAACCCTCCGCACGACAGCAGGAATTACGCTATTTACCGATGTGGGAATTGTGGATTGGTTGTGAACAGCGACAGGAAGGCAAGCCTTGCTGTTGCTGTTAAAAAGTTTGCAGAGCGGAAGGAATACTTCCAGTTTTCTGCAAAAAGAGTGCCAGTAAACGCTCTCTTTCGGGGAGATGAAAGCAATGCAATACAAGCGACTGAAAACGCTTTTGCGTTGTCCGACCCAAAGGAGGCAGTATGCCTCTAAAAGCTCCATCCGACAGGGTGGAGTCGTTTACTCCTGAACCGACAATATGACTTCGATATTCTGGTGAAATGATATCCAATCATCTGTTTCATCCCCACATTCCAAACAATTTCCATCCGTCAATATTGTAACACAAGGCACATGTTTCATTGGATTCTGGTATCGCCATCCTCGAAACACTCGGCATTACAAACATATCCATGAATGGGAAAAAGACGAACAGCAATAAGAATATCATAGTTAAAAAAATTCCCAAAAAAATCAACAGTTCATTCATCAGTCATCACACCCGCTTGAAGAAAAGCAACAGGACTTTATCTTCCCTTCCGATGCCGAAGCTTTCGAAAAGAGCAAAGACGGTTTCCTCATCGTTGTAGCCAGTGTCGAGCCACAGGAATTCGACGGGCACGTCCTTCAGGAGACTGGATTTCATTCCGATGAGGACAGCTTCACAGATTTTCTGTTTCTTCAGGAAGACATCAAAGACCCCGCCGAGATGGTTGGAGTAGAATTTGAGATTCGGCTCATCGCATTTCCTGAAGGTCGAAAAGATGGTCAGGTAGAGCTTGTCATTCCAGTTGTGGGAGAACCGCACCATCGGCTTACTCATACTTTCCACCCTTCCATGAACGGCGGGCATGGGTGACCACGCCTTCTGGACGGCTGGAGACCCATTCGACGTATTTTCGGATTTTCTCATTTGATTTCAGCTTCTCCAGAGTATTGAACTCGGTATGCAGCTGGCTGAGCCTGAAGGTCGCATGAAGCATATGCTCGCAGTCGGCGCAGAGCGAGACGGTCATCCGCTCACCACGCTGGACGGCATAGGCACGACTCCTGCGGGACAGGTATTTACGGGGGTTGAGATGATGCTCGCCGATTTCCCGCACGTCACGATTGCAGAGTTCACAGATTGCCATCCTGCATCAATCCTTATCGAAATGGAATTCACCCCCACGGACGACTGGCTCACGGGCTCGGTTCCTCTCCAGCTTCTTCAGGAATTCCGCATCGCCGTCAGCGCCCATGATGGCAAGTATGCTCCCGACGAAGAACAGCACATCTATGCATTCCTCGACAATCTTCTCCCTGTCATTGTGCTTGTAGGCATGGACGAGCTCGCCGAGCTCCTCAGTCATCCAGAGGATTTTCTGGTGAAGCTCATGACCGAAATTTTTCGATTCCTCAAGCCCGTGGACGAGCGCCTGAACTTCTTTTATGGTTGGCATAACATCACACATTTACTTCATGGTGTCAGTCTTCTGCAAAGACCACGACTCGCCGACCTCGAAGGAGCTTTCCCCCTCTTCCTTGACAGTTATTTTCACGCCGTCGGCGGTCTCAAGAGTCGCAACAAGGACAGGTTCCTTGGATTTCCCACCCTTGAAGGTAGTCTTCGAGATTTCCTTGACTTCGAATTCAAAATCATCCATTGGCAGTCACCTCCTTTTCTTTGACTTCTGGAACATCAACCTTAACTCTGTTCGGAAACAGGCGGTTGTGCAAGGCTGGGTTATCGCTTCGTTTGCAATCTTCCTGATAAGGGCAATAGTTGCATTCCCAACTCGCACGGGCGGTCTTCTGTGGGAGCTTCGAGTTCTTCAGATGCCAGTAGATGTCACGGGTATGCCTCATTATCGAGGTGAACAGGCTTTCGGAGTATAAGACCTTCATCTGATGGAGCTCCATGGTCGTCTTGTTGATGTAAACAATGTAGCCGAAAGGGAGGCGCTGTGAGCGCAGGTAGATTGTCAGCTGGCACTTGTGATGGAAGGCGGGCTCATCCCTTTTGGCGAAGGAGCGCTCATTCTCGGACTTGAACTCGAATATGACTGGGACAGCCCCCTCCGACGGCATGATGAAAGTGTCGATTTTCCCAGTTATTATGAGGTCGGTCTCGGTGTCAGTCACAGAGATGTATTTCTCGCTCCAGACTTCCTTGAAGACAGCGCCTTCGAGCCCCTTCAGCAGCTTCTGGATGTAGTCATGCATGATGATGCCAGTCCTGAAAATCCGTTTCTTAGACGGGGGGAAGGTCTTCGGGTTGGTGAAAGAATAGTAGACCTGCCTCTTGCACTTGCCCATGTCGGTAGCCCAGAAGTGACCGAGCTCACGCTTCCTGACGGACTCCTCGGAATTTATCTGGGCATCCAGCAGGGCGTTCAGGTCGATTTCGTTTTCAGCCATCAAAATGTCCTTATTTCACAATGAAGATTCTTACGAATCGCAAGTTTAAAAAGATTTGTGAACAGAAAGAAACTCCAGCCTCATTCATAAGCTAAAACACGCCAACGCAGTCGCATTCCCCCAGCAAGTGGGTTTCGGCAGGAAGTCACACAACTACGGCTTATTGGCGTTGCGCTTGTGGTTATCTCCCGCACAATGAAACTAAGCAGGCGGAAATCTTGTTGAGGGCTTATATCTGCCGAACGCCTCGGCGGAGTCCCACCCACCGCTGTTTAGGGAAGACTGGACTATTTTCCCCTTCCACTCATCGGGATAGGGGCAACCCCCACGGCTTCAGACACGATGTTCACAAGGCTTGCTTTCTCAGGCACGATTATCTTGGTTCCACGCTTCAGCGCAACCTGAGCAGTCTCCAACTGCTTGAATGTCACAGCCTCCTTCTTGAAATATTTCTGGATGGAAGTGTTCACGGTCTGTATGGCTTTCGCCTGTCCGTCCGCCTCAAGGATTGTTGCCTGTTTTTTACCCTCGGCTATCAGTATCTGCGATTGTTTTTCACCTTCAGCAGACTTGATGCTCGCACGCTTCTTGCCGTCACCCTCTGTCTCAGCAGCAGTAGCCAAGTCCAGAGCAGCCTTCTTGGTGTTCTCAGCCTTAATCAGGTTGTTCATGCTGTCCTGAACATCCTTCGGGGGGCGAATCTCCTTGATTTCGGTTCGCACGATTTCCAGTCCCCATGGCTTGGCTTCCTTCGTCAGCAAGGTCTGCAATTTCACGTTTATCTCGTTCCTCTTGCAGTTGGCATTCTGATATGACATGTTGCCGATGATGTTCCTCAGAGTGGTCTTCGCAAGGCTCGTTATCTGGTATCGGTAGTTGCTCACATTATACTGAGACGACTTCACCGATTCCTCATCGAGCTTCACCTTGAAATAGACCTGAGCATCGATTGTGGCATTCAGCCTGTCCTGAGTGATTATCTCTTGGCTGTCAACGTCTTCAAGCTGCTCCGTTATGTTCACCACAATCATGCGTTCCAAAAGAGGGATAATCACATGGAAACCTTGGCTGGAGAAACGCTTGTATTTGCCAAGACGCTCCACGAGACCCTTTTCTGTCGGACGAACAATCCGAATCCCCATGAAAAAAAGAAGACACAAAACACCCAGCAACGCAGCAAGGCTCAGCCAATCACCCATGTAAAAAAGCAAACCAGATACCAGCAACAGAACGACAACGCTTATCAGCCCTTTCATATGACACACCAGATTTCATCACTTATTTCATTGACAGCAAGCTTTATAAAACAATCGCTACTTTGTAAAGAGGTCGATTATCTTCTTGAAAAAGTCATTGAGCTGGCTGATGTAATCGCCCAAGCCCTGACCGTTGCCAGCTTTGCCCGCATCGGCGAACAGTTGGAAGGTTGAAAGAGCGACCCAGCTCTGGTAGAGAAAATAGGCGATGACTGCGAGCAATACAAGCAGAGCTAACTTGAAGAGAATGTTCGCAGCCCCGCCCTTAAGATTTCCCATTGGCACGCTTCCTCATCGAGATGGAATGGCTGGCAGACGGCGAGTTCAGGATGAGGACATTGCCCTTCTTCCAGCCGAGCTCCCTGATGAGGGCTATGGGTATCTGAATCTGGTAGACGCAGTGGTAAGACTCACGAGTGCCACAATTCTTCCGCACACGAGTGACATAATTCTTCCGCATCTGGAGCTTGATTTTATGGTTCATGGCTCTCCTGCTCCTTTGTTGATGCTATATCCATGCCGTCTGCCTGAAAACCACTCAAACATGTCCCGCCTAATTTTTGACATCTGACCAGTCTTCAGGTTGTGGAAGACTATGCCTTCTGGCTTGGCATCGATTCCCCGTTTTTTCATGAATAGGGAAAATATCCCGCCTTCGCTTATCGGCTTCCTGAACCAGTCGCTGATGTTTTCAAAAGTCTTCGGATACTTGTGCCACGATTTGTAGCTCAGATGCTCCCTGCAATATGTGGCGAATGGTAACCACAGATGCCCCTGAATCTTGTATGGATTGCCGTTCAGCTTTTCGCCTATCACTTCACCAAACCACTGACCATCAGGCAATTCGGTGTATCCCCTTTTGAATGATGCCATAACGCCTTCGACAATGTGCTCTTTGCCCTTGCAGAAGAACGGTATCCTCGCCGTCCTGTTCCAGATGGAAGCTATGATGCCATTTTCAATCACCACACCCACAGACGTTCCATTTATTTTTTCAGTCGCCAGAACTTCAGTTTCATTGCCTTCGAAGACCCATGAGCAGTCGGGATTAATCTCTGGAGTGACAACGAATTCCCCCCTTTCATTCGTTTTTCTGATGAACGGGCTTTCGAGTTTGGGCATGTCGGTTATTTTCATAAGTTTCCCCCACTGAGATAGACTTCACCAAAAGGCTGGTCGGGTTCAATTACGGCGGACGAGTTGCACACAGAGGCACACTGACGCAAAGAAACAAGAGTGATTTCCCAGCCGTCAGTGCATGCTTCCCAGCCTTTTAAAATCGGCTGTATGAAGAAATGATTCGCAATGAGAAAGCCTATACATATGCCTATCAGGAGGAGGCGCAATATGCGCAGGACACGCCACAGGAGTTCAGCCATGGACAACACCAGCCACAATCATCTCAACACCCCGACATTTACTGCCGACATCTTCGTTTTTTTGCATTTTGACTTCACAAGGACATCCTTTCCAGCAACATTTCCGAACATCAGGAAATCGCCAAGAGCAGATATCTGTTCCTTAGAGAGCTCCATGGAACACAGCTTGCAACGTTTTTCACCATGTTCCCTAATCATGAGCTCGACCCTACCGTCCCCAAACTTGTGGACATTCAGCTCACGCTGGGGTCTAAGGCGATTTACATGACTGCTCATGCTAAGCGTATTCAACAAGTCATCAAATAATATTGTCATCTAATCAACCTCCATTAGTATAGACACAAAATTGTGCTCATGAACGTCGTCTTCCATCTCCTGAAGGTGCTCACGCTCCTCGGAATCGAACCACGTCGAGAAGCCACATGTGCATTTTCGGAAGACGGAAATGTCGGACACAATCACCATCTCCTCAGGTCGGCGAAGCGACCGCCGCACTCTTTGAAGTCGTCGCCCCGACCGAAGCCAGAATAGTGCTCAGTGGGAGGGCTGAAGAAGATTTTCCCGCAGTCGCCCTTCTCAAAAGGAATCGTGACCTCGACCATCTTGCCGTCACGCTGGTTGAAGGTGATGAGCAGGGTTTCCTGCCTGTCCTTGGCAAGCGAAGGGCGCTCTATCGCATCATCTGGTTGGCGCTGAATCATCCACGCCTCGCCGACATGGACAAAGAAGTCGGACGCATAGTCGATGAGCAGTTGCCTGATTCTCTGGATGGAAGCATCCTTAGCCAAGTCGCTGCGGAAGTCGGGCAGGACAAAGGCAATGCCGTCAGGCTTTTTCTCAAGGAAGAACATTGGAACATGACCGCCGAACTTCTGGAGGGTATCCTTCGACTGCTGGACATAGAAATCAAGCTGGGCACGGCAGTTGGCTTTCTGCTGGATGACAAGTTTGCTCATAAGTTCTCCACAATTTCGAGCGGGCAAACATCCCATTTCCCGCCCCGCCAAGAATTGCTATTGGGCTTCCTGCCCGCACTGCAACACAGTTTTCGGCAACCCAATTTTGTATGCCATCCCAGCCACGAACACTGTGAAAAGTCGCAATAACCGCCACCTTTGTGATATAAGCAATGTTTTTCATCCATTCATTTCAACTCCATTTGCGCCAGCCTTCTCGTAAGCCCTTCCCAATCATGAGCCCCGAACAGGTTCAGGCATTCATTGCAGGCAATAATGTCGCTTCCATCGGTTTTCTCGAAACTCGAACTTCTGATTATATTTGTTCCGTCGCATTGTTCCCCGCAAAAGTCACAGTATCTGAATTTCATCCCTTCATCCCCTTCTTAACTAAATCAGTTAACCGCAAAACCTTTCCACACAGCTCACAATCCATCAATCGAACCTTTCGTCTATCATATACATGACACTTCGAACATTTGACAAAACCGATATCATTACACATATCATTTCCCCTTCCTGACATACACATATAACACTCCGTTCACGTCACAGTATAGCCCGTATCCTTTTTCCCAGACCGTATCCACAGCCAGCGAGAATCCCCCAATCCCAGCGAACAAGTCAATATGAATCATTTCTTCACCTTTTCTGTAATTCAGCTTTTTCTGCCTTGATTCTATATATTTCAGCGTCTTCTGCAAGCCCAATGGCAAGCAACATATTTTGCCTGTCAAGCATGTCGTTCGTTCCAGTTACATTACCCATAGCCCTTTTAGAATATACATTTTTCCAATATCGGGCTCGGTCAAAAACTTCCGCATCGCTTCTCGATTTTATATCAGACATGGATAACCCATCCCCTTATAATATTCCTTTCTCTTTGTGTCTTTGAATTTATGCGCAGAACGGCAGAAAAACAAGCCGAATGGGACAAAAAGCAATGTAAAGAGGTCTGACCATCCCATCATATCATATTCCTGACCGTATCTTTTCATAAACCAGTTATCGAATGGGCTATCTGCTTTTGCCATATATTCGGCGTAAGTCATCTACTTCATCTCCTTCCAGACTGGGAATGGCTTACATTTACGTCCATGAACAGGACAACTGTGTGTTGTAAATTTACCTGAGCTGGAAAAAAGTCCAAATAACCACGAATTCCATTTTAATTTAGTTCCGCATGGAAACTCTATTTCAAATTTCATTTCTTCATCCCCTTCTTTTCTCGAATGGAGTTTGACTATTCATAAACATTTGTGATAACTGGTATTCTGAGGACAATTCCCATCCACGAATCATTTCACATGCTGTTTGAGGTTCATACTTCTGAACAGCTTCATCTATTTGTTTTTGTGTCATTCCGCAGGGGTTTTGTTCGCATAATTTCCTATATGTTTCCTTGCTCCATACTGTCTTATCGCTAATAATCATCACGCCCTCATCATAACAATGCCATCAGGCAGTAGAAAGGCAAAAGGCATACTGCCAGTGGCGAACCTTCACCACATCTTGTCCTGTATTGCCTCAAAGCCCTTCCCCATACTTTGGAATCAAAAACATTATTTTCAATATGACAAATCCTGTTTTCACCATCGAGCCAGACATTCCTATTCCTCTCAACATCATAGATGCAAGTACCACCGTTAAATTGACCCACTTGGTCTGAATAGAATCTTATCATTTCACCACCATAATTTATCTCATGCAGTTGATTATCCATTTATTTCATCTCCTTACCCTTTGGTCTATCAAAATCGGGACACAAGTTCTTGCCCCATTCCTTCGTCATGCATACCATATCAAATGGGCAACCTTCCCTCATGCATTCTTTTGGCATTTTGAGTTCCTTGTTTTTGATAGAAGTTTCTATTCGCCTGACAAACTCTTTTGAAGAAAGATAATGCCACATACCACCGATTTCATTCTCCCTTATACGAATAAGTTTTCCCATGTATTTTGCTGGTTCTATCTCACCTTGCTGTAACATCTTCCAATAATCGATATGAATGGTATCCATCGACTTTGAATATATGGTATAAGTTTTATCTCCAACTTGTAACTGAAACTCCGATACCAGTTCATCAATTATTTTGTCCTTGAGTGTTTTCGTTTTCATCCCTTCATCTCCTTCTTTGGCTTTGGCGTTTCAGACAATCTTGACGGCATAATCTTATCCGCCCCAGCATCATCAACTTCACCTCCAAAGGAGAGCTGTTGCATTTTTCGACATAAACCATGATAGTCGAGATAACCGCCACGTTCTTCTCGCCACTTTTCCAGCTCCTCCCAGCGGGCTTTGTGTTCTGTATTTTCATTTTTAAGATATACCACCAAATCCACAAGCCCTTTGCATCTGGCTATGAGTTCTGCTATCTCTGCCCTCTGACTTTCGCATTTATTCTGCAAATATCTGTAACTCTTTCCCAGACTTATAATCTCCTTCTTGAGTTCCTTCAATTCTTTTATCAGAGTTAAATTCTTTTTTACCCATCTGTTTCTCATTTCATCTATCTGTTTCTTGAGTTCCGCTATCTCGGCTTCGAGCTTCTGAAATTCTTCTGTTAAATCAATATCTTGCTTGAAAGCATCACCCTCTCTAAAACCAACAATAACTTTCCTATTGCTCATTTATTCAAGCCTCCTTCTTTTTGAGATAGCGGTGATATGCAACCCTCGACAGCATGTCAGCCTTTTCATTTTCTTCACGGGGAATCCACTCGTAAGATATTTTCATGCCCGCTTGGAGACCCTTCGCCTTCCGCCATAAAGGAAGAAGCAACGGAGCCCGCACCGCCCAAGAGCCCGACATCTGGTTCACAACGAGCTGGCTGTCAGAACGGATGGCAATATCTTTCTGGAGGCAGTTCTCCCTAAGCCATTCCAGAACACGCAGGAGGGCGGAATATTCTGCAACATTATTGGTCATGCCCGCACCTTCGCCTATAACACGGCAGCCCGATTTTACCACTTTTTCATTTTCATCAAAAATCAGATAGCCATAGGTCGCAATGCCATTTGGATTCACGGGCTCGCACAGCCCATCTATGTATGCTAACATTCAGATAGCCTCCCCCTCCAAGATACTTCGTTTCCAATCAGCGACCAACATGCCATGAGAACCATGCCATCCCATCTCACGCCTGTTCGCACCCAATATTTTCTTATCTTTCAATCTGACAGCAATATAATAGTTTTCGGTAGCCCAAGCGTTCATTCTATTGCCTATCGAATGGACAACACCGAAAATAACCCCGTTCTTTTGTGATATGATAACATAATTTCTCCACAGTTTAACTCCATCAAATAGTATGTCGGCATCCCCCTTAAGTCCTGTATGCCTATTCGTTCTCTGGGGAAAGGTCAATTTAATCACGCCTTTAAAATTCTTCCCAATATTGGGGATAATCTCCACTTTTGTTTTCATATGACACCAAAGCCGAAGGAGACCATCCTACTTGTAGGATGGAGGAATTCGGCTTCCTCCATTTTTAAAGCTGACACGACAACTATATATATGGTTGGGAGCATGCAGAGAGCGATTCTGTTGCAGAACGATGCAACACATTTGAAGAGAAAGATTTTACATGATTTCAGCTTCAAGGCTACAGGTTTGGCGAATTTCATGCTGGACAGGAAGTGGAACCCTGAAACCTGCGACTGGGTGGACACGTTCAACGAATTACACGAGAAAGCGTATTCAGCAGGCAAGCGTAAGACCTCCTTCAACAGCCAAGCGGTTTGCGATGTCGAGCGAAGCATATTCAGATGCAAGGCTGGACGGGTTAAACGATGCACCATCAAGTTCAATGTTCCCAGAAACTGCAAGACGTTCAGCACGAAGGCGAATTTCTTCGTCGGGCTTGGTTTGTATCCCAGAAGGCGGGTGGCTGTTCCGATTAAGCAGAACAGGAATTACCAGAGATTCGCTTCCCTGATTGTCGGAGGGTGGACGTGCAAGACTTATGGGCTGACCGAAGATGGGCAGGTTGTTGCATACCTCAGCAAAAAGAAGGAGATTGCCAGCAGGAAGAACGTCCTCGGGATTGATGTGAACGCAAAGCCCTATGCGGTGAGTGTGCTTTCCCCGAATGGTAAGGTTCTCTATCAGACATATTTCGGGAAACATATATGGGCAAGGCGGAAGAAGCTCATGCAAAGGAAAGCCTTTCTTCAAGCTGTCGGCAAGAAGAAATCCCTCAGGAAGATTGGCAGATACCAGAGGAATTTCGTCAGGACAAACCTTGGTCAGATGATTGCTGAAATAATCAAAATCGCCAAGAGATTTGATGCTGATATCGCAATCGAGAATCTTAAAAGGTTCGACCCGAAAGGCAGAGGATATAACAGGAACGTCCTCCATATCCCTTTCCTTCTGTTCAGAAGCATTCTCGAACAGAGATGCTTCGACAATGATATTCATCTGAGCATTGAGGATAGCTGGCACACAAGCAAGTGGTGTTCCCATTGCGGTGCTCTGGGAGACGGACATGAGAGTTCCAACTATTCGCTGTTCAGATGCAAGGCTTGTGGGCAGGTGGTGAATTCCGATAGGAAGGCAAGCCTGTCCATAGCTGTCAAATCCCTGCTGGAGCGGAACAAGCATACTCCTAACCAAGTTGCTTCTTTCCAGTTTTCCAGCAGGCGAGTCCCTGTAAACGGACTCCTGCGCTCCGATGAAGTTGGTAATTCGTTCTCTGTGAGACATAATTATCATCCTATGGAAAGCCACCCATTTTAATGGGTGGTAGTTTACGATGCAACACCTGCCAAACTCTTTTCGAGAATCTTCATGCCCTCATAGACCTCACAGTTGTCATTCTCCACAACGGCAACATTTTCCGTATAGCCCCTGTAAAAGAAGACATGCAAGTTATACGCTTTTGAGGCTGACCGAAGCAGGAGGTCGCTTCCAGTCCGCTGATAGAGCTCAGAAACGGCTTTCTGGAACGCAGAATAGTTCCTGACAGGATAGCCGACCTTCTTCTGCACGAGCAGATTGAAAGCATTCCACAGTTTCTCGCCAGACTGAGCCAGACTTTCGACATCTCCGCTTTTCTTATAAGACGCAAGCTGAGACCTGCTTTTGTCCAAAAAACTACTATAACCAGACCAGCCCGAAAGCTTTTTCAACCGCATCGAACCACGAACCTTCTTAGCCCTTGCGAGACGTGACTTTCTTGCCATTACCGACCACCATTCTTAGTGCGGGCATATTTCCCGTAATCGAGAGGTCGCATTTTGAGCTGGTCGAGAAGCTCACTTGGAGGAAGAGAACCAGTCTTCTCAATTTTCCAGAAGCCGACAGGTCTAACCCTTCCCCTAAGCCTGAGATGGGACTTCAGCCTTGATTTCCGCATGACCATAAATATTACCCAAAAGGAGGCGGGGATTCGTCCTGACGCTTCTCCTTAATCTTGCTCACGGCATTCTTCATGACATTGCCATAGAAGCCGAACATTCCGCTCACGACCTGACCAGCCCGCTTGCCAGCATCGCCCATGAACTGCCCAGTGCCTTCTACAGACGGCTGGGCATCTGGCACAGCCTTCACCCTTGGCAGCCTCGTCTTTCCCAACGGCATGAAATCTCCCTCAACCTAAAACCTTCGGGTGCACACTCTCTTCCAGATACTGACCCTGAAAAATCTCCGCCTTGTCAGGCAAATCAGGAACCACACCCTTGGACTGAAAAACATACTTGGCATAAGCCTGAAGCAAAGACCAAACCGCCTGAGGCTTGATGCGACCCATCCAGTCCATGTCCTCATGAGACAAGTCGAGCGGTGTCACCTCAGCAATGGTCTCGACATGCTGACCTTTCTTATAGAGGTCGATGAAAGCTTGGTCAGGAGAAACCAGAGTAACGCCGAGAGCATATCTCTCAGGGTTGGCAGTCAGAGCAACCGGAAGCCTCGTCCTTTCGGCAACAGGATTCCTCGGCAATGAACTGAGCCTCGACCTTCGAACCATCAACCCACCCTCTTCTTCACCACTGTATAATCATCTTTACCTAAAAGAAATTCATCAGTCCCAGCTTTTTGTCTCACATTGACAAACACCAAACCCCTTTCTTTGTATTTTGGCTGATTGAAAGCAACAGAAGCATGATAAACCCTTTTAGGATTCAACCTGACACCAGCTGTTCCTCCCACATTCGTAAATGCCAGTCTTGGTCGTATGAGCAATCTCATTTTCTTAGCCCTTGAAAGACGTGAACGCTTAACCATCTATTTCAACCTCACCTTATGCTTCTTCCTGTCAATGCCCCGCATGACTTCCTCGCATTCCTCAGGGCTGTAAACCTGATGCTGCACTACCCCGTCCACGAAAACCCCGAAAGGCTTCCGTGTCACCCTGCGCATTCTCGCACGCTTGACCATTTCTTTCACCAATTCATATTTCACAGACACGCTTAAAAAACAATATGAAAATGGCAGAGCACCCTTTTGCGAAAAGAACCTCTTTCTATCCAACGCAATCAAAGACGTTCACGAGAAAAGTTCACGGAAAAGAACCTCTTTCTGTCCGAGATAGGCAAAGACGTTCACGAGAAGCAGGATGGTCATATGAAGCCACTAAACAAGAACCAAGCTAACGATGCAAGAAGAGCCAGTCTAAGGCAAGCATACATCAGATGCCCCCTCGCCTTGGGATAAGATACGCCCGTACTTCTATTCACGTCCACCACATTATTTTAGTCCAAGCACAAAACCGCCTGCAACATCCGCCATTGTCAAAGCAGTCAGTCCCGATACCACATTCAGACTGTCCTTCGGAAACATCCCCTGCGCTCCGAGCAAGCTTTGCAATTCCAATGCTTCTCCAGCGGTGATATTGGATATTCTGATGTCTTGAAACCATGCAAACTTCTTCGGCAACGGTAGGAGCGTTATCTTCGCATGCGGGACTTCCTTTTTAATCGCAATGACAGCCTCAGCGACTGTTTCCTTCATATAGCGTTTCGACGGTTTCGACAAGACGAAATCGATGTATTGCTCATTGCGGGGCGTCTTCCTGCTCTGCTCAAGCGAAAGCTTCTTTGCGGTATTGATGCTTCTCATCATACTCGGAAGCTTGCCAGTCAATGCCATGTAGAGCCGTGACGGCAGGTTCCTGCCTTTATGCTTTCTCTTTAATCTGCGATACGACCCAAGCAGTCTTCCACGCTTGACCATGTCTTCCACCAATTAGAAAGTTGATATTACAACTTAAAAAAGGTTATGATTATGGCAGAGAACCCTTTTGCGAAAAGCGTTCACGGAAAAGAACCCTTTTCTATCCAACGCAGGGAAAAGCGTCAAGCCTTCCGCAAAGCGGAAGTTCACGGAAAAGAAGCTCTTTCTGTTCGAAAGAGGAAAAGACATTCAGGAAAAAAGGCATCAAAAAAGATGGAAAACAAGCCCCTAAATGCCGATTTTGGTCAAAAGCTTTTTAAATCCCCATGTTATAATATCTATTGGGTAGTAGTAATTTACTATCCTACAAACTGGAGGTGAAAATATGACAGTGGCAAAGGAGTGGTTCAGCGTCAGCACAAAAGGACTGAAAGCTTTGCAGGAAGGCAAGCCGAAGACATTCATCCTAAGAGAGCTTGTGCAAAACTGCATCGATGAGAACATCAGCGAATGCAATGTGAGCTTGGAAAAGGAAGGCAGGAAGATAAAGCTCACGATAACCGATGACTCGCCAGAAGGATTCAGGGACATCAGCCATGCATACACGCTGTTCGCAGACACATACAAGCGCAGAGACCCTGAGAAGAGAGGCAGATTTAATCTGGGCGAAAAAGAAAGTTTCTCGGTATGCGATAAAGTCGAACTAACGACAACCAAGGGAACGATTGTGTTCGACAGCGACGGGCGACACAGCTCACGGACGAAGACCGACAAAGGCACGACCATAACAGCCGAGTTCACAGGCTCGCAGGAAGAACTGACACAAATTACCAGCTATGCGAAAATCCTGCTCGTGCCGAATGGCATCCGCTTCACAGTGAACGGAGAGCGCATAGAAAGCGAGACACCATTCAAAGCGACCGAGGCAGAGCTCAGCACAGAGTTCGAGCAGAACGGAACTTTCAGAAAGACTGTCAGAAGGACGAAGCTGGAAGTCTACAGCAAAGTCGACAAAGCCTATCTATATGAGATGGGTCTTCCAGTCTGCGAGATTGACTGCCAGTTCTCAGTGAACATCCAGCAGAAAGTCCCGCTGAGCATCGACCGAGAGACCGTCCCGACAGCATTTCTGCAAGACGTGTTCGCCGAAGTGCTGAACCTGACGCACGAGCTCATCGAGCCAGAGCACGCATCAGACATGTGGGTCAGGGAAGCAACGAGAGACGAGCGGGCAAAGCCCGAAGCGGTGAACGACGTAATACACAAGCGGTTCGGCGAGAAGGTCTGCATAGCGAACCAGTTCGACCCGCACAGCATCGACGAAGCGCTGAGCCGTGGCTACAAGGTGGTCAGCGGTTCAGAGCTGAGCAAGGAAGAGTGGGCGAACATCAGGCAGGCAGAGCTGATGCAGAGCTCATCAGAGCTGTTCGGAATGAACTCGGTCAGCGCACCGAGCGTCGAGCCGACGGCAGACATGCGCAGAGTCGCAGAGCTCGCAAAGAAAATCGCCAAGAAAATACTCGGCATCGAAGTGGATGTCAGGTTCGTGAAGCACAGCCAGATGGTGACGGCACAGTTCGACCGAATGGGCAACACGCTGACGTTCAACACCGCAAAGCTGGGAAACAGATTCTTTGCAGAGCCAGTGAGCGTGCCAGTGCTCGACCTGCTGATACACGAAATTTCGCACCACGGCGGGATGCACACAGAAAGCGGTTACCACGAATGCCTGACCAAGCTCGGCGCTGAACTCACAATAATTGCTTTGAGAGACCCTTCATTTTTCAGGTCTCTTTAAATTCTTAATAAACGATTCCACGCCTGAGTTCCTCCCGCATCACATCATGCTTCGACTTAACAGTGCGACTCTTTCTTCGGCACTTCGAAAGACGTGAACGATTCATATTCTTTCTTCACCTTTTGACTCTCCTGACTTTGGACACAACATGATAAATGCCCTTTTTATCGGTTGACTCAATGATATGACCTTTATAATAATAAGGCTTTTTATAATTCAACTTCCGTAACTTCGAAAGTGCACCAAGAACAATATCATTACCTTTATCAACATTGTCAGCATCAAGCTTTCTATATTCAGAATTAAACCGACCAAGCCATAACCTTGAAAGACGTGAACGCTTCATAGCCGCCCCTCCGCATGCAACCTGTCAGTAAGAAACGCCAATGGGAAAGCGACAAAAAGCCCCTCACCCTTCAAATCCGCTTCGAGCTTCTTTGAAAGGCTTACCGTAGAAGGATTCTTGGACTTCATCCCAAGCGCAACAAGCCTACTCATCTTGAAATGCCTGCCACCATATTCGTAAGTATCGCCCCAGCGCATAGTGCCAGACGACGAGACTATAGCCCCAGCCACGTTTATATCTGTCTTACCAGTGACTTTCGAAAGACGTGAACGCCTGACCATATCAATGCATCTTCTTAAAACTTTTTAACCAGAATGCCCTATCTTTTTGCAAAGGAATTAATTCCTTTTCAACATCTTCTACAGTTGTATAAAAGCGCAATACTTTCTCTCCTTCCTCAGGAGTATAAACTTCATGTCTTTTACTTGGCGGAAGGCGTTTCTGAATTTCAGCTATTTTTTTCATTTTTTCTTTAAGATGGAAAATTTTTTGGTCTAATTTTTTTATTCGTCCCTGTATTTTTTCTTTTTCAGTTTTTCCACCACTCGATAACCTACTCCACAATCCGATTTTATGTTTTCTTGAGAGACGGGAGCGCTTAACCATTAAGATTCCCCCCCGAAAAGAAAACCAAGATTTTTCTTAGACTTTATCAGCTTTCTGATTTTCACCTTAGCATCAACAACATTATTCGCTGGAACATCTACAAAGACAGCTGTAATCCTAAATTTTTTTGAAAGACGTGAGCGCTTCATAATTCAGACACCACCTGCACAACAAATTCCTGCCCAGCTTCCCTGAGCGATAAACCATATTCATCAGCGAGTGCCTTGAGAGCCTTCTTGCGTGAAGGAGCATCAACCACGAATTTCACTTCGCCTGTCTCTCTATCCGTGGCAACAAATTTAATCCTGAGCCTGACCTTCCGAACTTTGACACCACTTGGCAGACCAACCCATCCACCCGAAGTCCTCAGCCGTGACTTTCTGCGAACCATTTATCTCCCCGCCATGTTAGTCCTGATATATTCCTTGACCTGCCTTTCCGCATCCCTCAAACCCGAAGCAGGAAGGCTCCCACCAGCAATCTCCCCTTTGGGTATGCGCACACTCCAGTCAAATGCACATGCACCTGATGGAACCCGCTTAATCCTGTAAGAATAACCCCACATTTTCCCAAGACGAGTTCTGCGAACCATATCAAAACACCTAAAACTTTATTGCCCCCATACCAGTCAAGAGAGCAGGGGTCTTCCCGATGGCGGAAAGCTTGGCTGAAGCACCAACGCCAGCGCCCAGCGGAGAGACGAAATCCCACTCCTTCCTCTTCCTCCGCTTGATGTGCCTGAGACGGGATTTTCGTGCGACCATGAAGATAATTGCGCCAAAATGATTTATAAATGAGATGCAAAATGGCAGGAACCTCTTTCTGTCCAACGCAGGGAAAGACGTTCAAGCTTTCCCTAAAGGGAAATCACGAGAAAGCACCCTTTTACGAAAAGCGTGCACAGAAAAAATTATTTTCACTTGTTACGAAGAGTTGGATAACCAGCACTAAATTCTTCCTGCTGCCCCCAATGCTTTGGTTTATTAGCCAAGACAAAACCAGCCTTATCTAAATCCGTCCTCGAAACTTCCCAGTTTATATCAACAGGCGCATCCCTTGTCCGAAGAACGACCTTATCCTTATCCCAGTCAATCGGAAAAACTGGAAAATCAGAAGGAATAACACCCGATATTTTCGTCAATGGCTTAGCCTTCAAATCAGCTGTCAACGCTATTATACGAGCAAAAGGCAAAGTAATCAACCGACCTTTATTCATTAATTTCAAAATCGGTTCTTTTCTAAGACGTGTTTTCCTATTCATAATTCAAAATAATAAATGCACAATTTATAAATACCACCTAAAATGGCAGATTGGCAGGAACCCCTTTAGAAAAGAATGTAATCGGGGACTATGAGAAAACGACCCTCGCCTTTCATGTCGTCATTCCTGTCGACGATAGCCCTGAAGAAATGAGAGACCTTCAGGAAGGTGTCGCCAGAAGGAGAGGAAGTGGCATCCTCCAGAGTGGCTCCAAGCATCGCCGTCCAATGACCCTTGAAGAAGACCTCGGTGAGAAAGTTGAAATAAGAGGACGAGTCCTCGTCTGGCATCAGCAGGCGGAAACTCCCCTGTGAGACGACTTCAGGAAGGAAAAAACGCTGGCTGCATTTCGGGCATTCGCAAAGGGAACACTGATTTTTAATCCTGACATCGTGGAAAATGACCGCATCATCGGGCTTCGAATATACATTGGAAAACTGCGGGAAGACGGGCACCAAATCGTTTTTGCAAAGCGGGCAGACCAGAATACGGACTCCAGTGACCCGATTCACGACAACATCGGAGGCATCACGAACCATGTCATTGAAGGCATACTCCTTGGCATCGAGCGGAAAGACCTCATGGGGCACACGGGGCGCATAAGAAGACCCGCTGGAAAAATCATACTTGGCACGCTTCTTCTGGCGCTCAAGCAGGTCATAGTCGACTTCCTTGGCTCCCATGCCGTCAATGAAAGCGCCGAGGGCAGCCTGACGTTTTTTAACCATTTCAATTCTCCTCACACAAGTCGCTGGACATATCTATCTCACGCAAAAACTCAAATATTTCCACATCATCAAGGACAAAGAACCAGTCATTTTCGAACAGGCAGTCAGCGCAAATCCCGAACTCGACCTCTTCATCATCATCTTCATCGTCTTCGGACTCCTCATAATCCACATATTCACACCATGGGCAAAAATGAAGAGTCATCTAAACCCCTTCTCAACCGTAATGAAGACACCTATGAGCCGTAATTTCCTGCGCAACAAAGCAAAGCCATCCTCGCTCCTGCATTCAACAACAACCTTATAAATGCCGTTCTGATACACGGCATATGCGCCTATGACACCCTTCACATTTGACCGCCTTACGGAGATTCACTGCGCCTGCTCCTCGGCTTAATCGGTCTGCGTTCCCAGCCTTTGAAAGGCACACCATAAGTGATAGCGGTATGCTTTCTGTACCTGTAAAAACCCGCTCCACGTGAAATACCCTTCGCCTTCAGGAGATGAGAAAATTCCCCATACCGTAGCAAGCCCTTATATTTCATGTCCCAGATTGCCCGCTGAGTGCCTGACCATTGTCGGAATCGATATTCACTCTGTCCAGAAGTCAGACCCTGCTGCTCGGCAAACTCATAATACTCATTCCTGCTGAGCAGACCACGCTCACGCATTGTCATCAGCGGGACAAGCTTGACATCGGTGGGAACCTTGCCCCATTCCTTCAGAGCCTCATCGACGACCTGCCTGCGACCGAGCCCGCCGAGATTGCCGAGATACATGTCACGCCTGAAAAGACCTTCGAGGTAAGTCATGAGCGATGCCTGTGTGCTGAAATCCGAGACATCCACATCATGAACCGTGCGAGCCCTGCTCCAAATTCTATCTGGCTCATAAGTTTTTCCCGAAATGCGAACATGTGGCATCAAAAAACACCTCTAACCTGCATCTTAATTTTAGCACCGAGGCTTTTTAACCTTTCCATGACAGCGAAATTCCATCCCATAGTCGTGTTATATTTGATGACACTTAAGATTGTCAGCGTATCAAGATTCGGAGCATATCTACCAGTCCACTCTGGAACACCGTAATATTTCCGCAAGAAATCATACATAGCAGTATTCGTCTCACGCCGTGTTTCAGCATACATGACAGCATATAACTTGGGACGGTCTTGAATCATTTTTCCATTCTCGGAATACTTGGGATAAATTCTTAAACAGTGAGAACGCCAATTAAAATGACTGCTTATGGTCTTGAAGCCCTCATCACAACACGCCGTGCCAATTATTTCATTTACTTCTTCAAAGCTGAACTTCTGCGGAAAAATAACATGGAAATTTCCATAAACATCACCAGCAATATTTGAATCAGTTTCACCGCTCTGCAAGATGACAGCCGTTCCAGCTTCATACTGACGCTGAGCAAATAAAACATCATCCCGAATAATTTTTATCATAGCATCATCAAAATCCATGAAAAGCATATAACGATTATACTCATCACCTTTAACCCTGTTCAACAACCCCATCGTGTTTATACGAGGCGAGAGGGCAATCAAGCAGTAAAAATGAAGAAAAGTCCCAAGCTTCAGATGAAACTTCACTGTAGACTTGCTGAATGAAATCCTGAGAGCCCTTCCGAGCTTTATTTTAGCCATCAACAAACACCTTGCCGATTCAATCCATCCACATGACTTGGGAAGCAAACATCAGAGATAACCCGCTTCCCGACAGGAAAGCACTTCAGTGGGGGGGCTATTGGCTCATTGGCGCAAACGGCATTCATCGGGGAACCATGACCCCTTGCAGGAAAGCCCATCATCGGGGGGTTATTGGTTCGAAACAGGCTATTCCCTTCGGTCGGGACTTCGAATACACCTTGGTGCAATCGGGTCTTGGTGCTATCAGGTCGTCCCTCCCTACACAATTTTTCCCATCTTTTGTACATCATGCAACAGCCTCATCCTATTCAAAAGGCTCTCATCATCAGCCAGTTTTTTCGGCTTGCAGATTCAGTCCACCCGCCAAACCGTGGGGGGAGGAAACCACCTTCCAGACACCCGACCTGACCACTTCGGCATTGGCAATATCAGCTGAACCCTCAAACAATCCAAGCCTGACACCAGCGACCAAGACATTCAATAAGCGCCCATCATCCATGCGATACCACTTGCCTCCCTCATCAGCATCGATAACCGTGGATGTGAGAGCCTTGCCCTTGAACTCAGCAAAACCAGCAAAAGAGGAAATCTCCCCTATGCCAGCAGCCAAGCAAAATGCATGAAGCCCCTTTGCAAATGACGGAAAATCCGAATCCCTCCTTTCCAGCTCAGCAAAAAACCGCCCATCATCAATCTCCCAGAACTTTTTCAACCCCCTGAACATCTCACCAGCCCTCATCCTGCCAGCCAGCCTCTCAAGACTGCCACCAGCCAATAAGCCCAGCCACCAGCCAAGCCTCTCCTTTGGCAATGCAAGCTTCCTGAACCCCTTAGGATATGAACAATGCAACACCTTGAGCCTAATGGGAGGATTCAAAAAAAGCAGAGAAGAATCCCTCAGAGTATCAAGACAAAAATCATTAATATCCTTCCCCTTCAGAAAAACCTCAGAAAATTTTACCATCAAGTGTGAATCGGCAACAGCCAAATCACTGATGCTCGGAACCTCGACCTGCATGCAGGCACAACCCAAATCTCCAGCCAATAAGCCAAGCTTCCTGTAATTATTCTCCTTCTGCAACTTGGAATTCTTCGAACTTTCAACCTCAATCAAAAACTCAACCTTCAAATGCTTTCCCAGCAAAAAACCCGCCGATATCCCAGCAATGTCGACTGAGAAATTCTTTCCGAGCGGAACACCCAAATTCTCGTAATGCCCACTCAAATCAACAACATATTCGGTGATTGGAAAAAGACTCCTCCTCTTAAGCTCCTGAAAAAAATAAAGCCTGACAGCATCCACCAGCATCCCATCAAAAAACTCATTCCAGCCTTTCATGAAACCGCCTTGTATAATTATCTAATTAACCAATCATGATTTTTCAAACCTCTTATATAGTTAACCATCAGCTTTTTATACATACCATCGACCAGTAACAAAAACACCTGTCCCAAATGGAAAACCGCCAAAATTACTGTCCCAAATATATGCCTTCGACTGCCATCGGTTTTAAAAACCCGTTGAACAGGCTGGGACACTTTTGGGACAATAACAAATCCCTCACGAAATGGGACAATCTGGGACAAATGGGACGGGTATCCTACATTCCCCTCATGAACTGCGGGACATTTCAAATTAGTCTTAAAAATTTTGACCCCTTTATGTTTTTCTGTCCCAACTGTCCCAGAAATCAACAAAACCGATAGATATGCACTAATTTTCGACTGTCCCAAACTGTCCCAAGGCAAAACACCGCTTA
>Ga0315291_10001752_pt1 | contig 28819 bp, 22 predicted proteins | sample YL17G12_20_MG_FD_203070 | JGI IMG/M metagenome (GOLD analysis project Ga0315291, IMG submission 203070) | Sediment microbial communities from Yellowstone Lake, YNP, Wyoming, USA - YL17G12_20 | ecosystem: Environmental > Aquatic > Freshwater > Lake > Sediment | place: USA: Wyoming | collected...
AGACGACGTTGTTCTTCACCGCGTACTGGATATTCAGCAGCCCCTTGACGTTCAACTCTTTCGCGATCGCGTACGTATTCTGCCGGATACATTCGATGATGTCTCTTGCGAGCGTATGGGGCGGCATGACCATGGCGCTATCGCCGGAATGTATCCCGGCTTCCTCGATGTGCTCCATAATGCCCCCGATGACGCACGTCTCGCCGTCCGCAATAGCGTCCACATCCACTTCTATAGCGTCTTCCAGGAACTTGTCAACGAGGATCGGACGTTCGGGCGATGCTTCAACCGCTTGTTTCATGAACTCGCGCAGATCATCGTCGTCGTACACGATTTGCATTGCCCGGCCACCGAGAACGTACGACGGTCTGACGAGCACCGGATACCCTATCCTGTTCGCGATCTTCCGTGCGCCTTCGAATGATGTCGCTGTCCCGTTATCGGGCTGGATGAGCTTCAGCTTCTTCACCATCTGCTGAAACCGTCTTCTATCCTCAGCGATATCTATCGAGTCTGGGCTGGTACCCAGAATCCTGACTCCTGCCTTGTCCAATGGACCCGATATGTTGAGAGGGGTCTGACCGCCAAATTGGACGATGATCCCGATCGGGTTCTCGACATCAACGATGTTCAGCACATCCTCGACCGTCAACGGTTCAAAATACAGTTTGTTTGACGTGTCGTAATCCGTCGAGACAGTCTCCGGATTGCAGTTGATCATGATGCTCTCCATACCCTCTTCTCTTAGGGCATACGAGGCGTGGCAGCAACAATAATCGAACTCTATGCCCTGCCCGATCCGGTTCGGTCCGCCGCCGAGAATTAGGACTTTCTTGTTCGTGGTCGGAGCACTTTCATCTTCGGTCTCGTACGTCGAGTAATAATACGGTCGTTCAGCTTTGAACTCGCCACCGCAGGTGTCCACCAGCTTATAGACGGCACGTATGTGGTGCCGCTTCCTGTAAGCCCTCACCTTCTTCTCTGTCGTGTCGAGCAGGTGGGCGAGCTGAACGTCTGAGAACCCGGACATCTTTGCTCTTCTGAGCAATTCAAGTGGGAGTTTGATTGGGCTTGTCACTCGTTTTCCAGCAAACCCCCGTATCTTGTCTTCCAGCTCGACTATCTGTTTCATGTTGTCTATGAACCATCGATCTATTCTCGACAGATCGTAAAGTTCATCAACGCTCATTCCCAGTTTCAGCCCGTACCTGATATAGAACAACCGGTCATCGTTCGGGATTCTGATCTTCTGTCTGATCTCCGTTATGAGATCATCGGAGGCCGATCTCAACATCTCGTCGGTGATCTTGTCTTTGCCATCCGCGCCGAACCCGAACCTGCCCGTCTCGGTGGACCGGATTCCTTTCTGGACCGCCTCCCTGAAGTTCCGCCCTATCGCCATAGCCTCACCGACCGCTTTCATAGAGGTGTTCAGGATTCTCTGAGCTTGCGGGAACTTCTCAAAGGTGAACCTACAGATTTTGAACACGCAGTAATCAACCGTTGGCTCGAAAAACGCGGTCGTCTTCCCTGTGACCTGGTTCAGCACTTCTGGAAGGGTCAACCCAACAGCCAGCTTGGTGGCGACTCGTGCTATCGGGAACCCGGTCGCTTTAGACGCTAACGCTGAGCTTCGCGACAGACGCGGGTTAACTTCAATGATCACGATATGCCCGTTGTCCGGATTCTGAGCAAACTGAATGTTTGCCCCACCTCCGGTTATACCGATCTTCCGGATGATCCTCTTCGACAGGTTCACAAACTGAGCGTATTCCTCGCCGGTCAGGCTCTGCGACGGAGCAACCACCATGCTGTCACCGGTATGTACCCCCATCGGGTCAACGTTTTCCATAGACGTGATCATGATGACGTTATCAACACAGTCGCGGATCACCTCGTACTCGATCTCTTTCCATCCAAGCACAGACTGTTCCACAAGCACTTGATGGACAGGACTTATCTCGATCGCGTTTGCCAAGAACTGCTCCAGCTCCTCGGTGTTGTATGCGATAGAACCGCCGCTGCCGCCAAGACAGTACGCAGGTCTCAGGATGAGCGGGCACCCTATCTCCATCCCGATTCTCATCCCTTCCTTCACGCTTGTGGCAATCCCGCTTTTCGGAACGTCCACACCGATCTCCTGCATCGCCTTCTTGAACAGTTCTCGGTCTTCCGCGCGCGCTATAGCTTCGGCGCTCGCCCCGATACATTCGACACCGTACGTTTTGAGCACTCCCTCTTCGGTCAGGAAATGCGCCAGGTTCAATCCTGTCTGACCGCCAAGCGTCGGCAGGATAGCATCCGGTCTCTCTTTCTTGATGATCTCGGTCACCGCTTCAACCGTGAGCGGCTCGACGTACGTCACATCCGCCATATCAGGGTCTGTCATGATGGTAGCTGGATTGCTATTCACGAGGATCGTGAAATATCCCTCTTCCCTCAGCGCCTTACACGCCTGAGAACCTGAATAATCGAACTCGCACGCTTGACCGATAACGATAGGTCCCGAACCTATCATGAGGATCTTCTTTATATCTGTCCGTCTTGGCATCGTTGTTCACCCTGTTTTCTGTGTCATTGCCACAAACCGCTTAAACGCACCGTGCACTTCGTCGAACCCGGGACTTGCTGGATAGTATTGAGTCGAAACGAACCTGAGCGGTTCGCTTTCCATTTCCTCGATGGAGTTGTCATTGACGTTGCGCAACGTCACCCGAACGTCGTCCCGATTCTTGATAGAATCCTCATCCACGATGTACGAATGGTTCTGAACCGTGATATTCCCCTTGTATGAATCGGGCGATCTCACGGGATAATTCACCCCATGATGACCGACTGTCATCCGTTTGAGTTTGCCACCCAACGCACGGCATATGATCTCGTGTCCGGCACTGATACCAAGCAAAGGTATCTTGCCAAGAAGTCTCTGAACCACCGGAACGATCTCAGAACTTGCCTGATCCTCTTCCGGTCCGCTGGATACGACGACACCATCAAAGTTCAATCCGAGAATCGTCTCGTCATCCGTGTTGTACGGCAATAATGTCACGTTGCATCCGAGGCATTGCAATTGCTTAATGAAGTCCTTCAGGATACCTAAGTCCAATACGCCTATCTTCGGTCCCGAACCGTTGCCCTCCAACTCTGTGACCTTCTTCACCGAGATCCGCTTTATGTAATCACTCGTGCGTTCCTTTTCATAAGTCTGAAGTCGCTTGAGCAGATCTGCTTTTCTGCCTCCTTTGCTGGAGACTATCCCAAGCATCTCGCCGTTATCCCGGATTCTGACCGCAAGAGTTCTGGTATCAACTTCGCTTATGGCAACGACACCCTGGCTCTTGAGGAACCTGTCAAACGTATCTTCCGCCTGCCAGTTGGACGCCATTCTGCTCTTCTCTTTTATGACAAGCGCCTCAATCCGGCACTTCGGCGATTCGTTGAACTTCTCTGCAACACCATAGTTGCCTATCAAAGGATAAGTGAGGACGACAATCTTGCCCGCATTCGCGGGGTCTGTCATGATCTCTTGATACCCGACAACAGCGGTATGCAACATGACCTCCCCCACCCTTTCACCGGCTGACCCTATCGAGATACCTTCAAACGAGCTGCCATCCTCCAAGACAAATAGTGCGCTCATGCTGTTCTCCCGTTCTCGTTGCCCGAACACTATACGATTGGTATGATTTGAAACGCATGGGAACCCAGTAATCTGGCGTGTTTCGATTGCGCACGCCCACGTGCGGCTTCTCTCTGGTCCGCCCCTCCCAGAACTATTCCCGACTTGCTTGGCGACCGATATGGTATTCGATTCGCGTTCATCTGTCAATAACAATTGCGTCGCTGATTGGAAGCAGGTTTTCAAGCGATCCGGCGTCACGGTGATTGACAAAGCCACACAACCTGTTAGAATTGTAGCCACGGATTGGTCGGGACGACGGTAATCGAGAGAGGCGCGGTTCAAAGAGGAGTTGTAGCATGAACATTAAGGAAATACGTCTTGAGGATCTAAAACCAAAGAAATTCATCGAAGAAAAAGTGGCTGAAATTTCAGCCGTTGTCGGACGCGGGTCTGCGATCAATGCCTTGTCGGGAGGGGTTGACTCGTCCGCAGTCACTATGCTCGGGCATAAAGCGCTCGGTAACAAGCTCAAGACATACTTTATCGAAAACGGGCTTATGAGACAGGGTGAACCGCAACACATCGTCTCGCTCTTTAAGAAATTGGGCGTTCCCGTCGAGATCATTGATGCTCGGAAACAATTCTTCGATGCGCTTAAAGGAATAGCCGATCCAGAAGAGAAGCGAGAAGCTATCACCCAAACGTTTTACAGGGACGTGTTCGGGCAACTCGTGAAACGAAGCGCCGCCAGATTCCTGCTGCAGGGGACAAACTTCACCGACGTGGAAGAGACGGTCGCGGGAATCAAGAGACAACACAATATTCTCGAACAGCTCGGTATCAACACGGAAGCGCTGTACGGGTACAAGGTCATCGAGCCGGTCATACATCTCAGAAAACCTGCCGTCAGAAAGGTCGCAAAAGCTCTCGGGTTGCCATCAGAAATCTATGAGAGACCGCCGTTCCCGGGACCCGCTCTCGCAGCACGGGTCATCGGCGAAGTCACACCCGAGAGAATCGAGACCGTCAGGAAAGCGACACGGATCGTCGAAGAGGAACTCGCTGAAACCGAAGCGTTCCAATACCTAGCTGTTCTTCACGAAGATAAGGTCACCGGGTTGAGAGACGGGAAACGGGATTTTGGTTCTCAGATCGAAGTGAGATGCTGGGATAGCACCGACGCTGTCACAGGAACGCCAACGAAACTCCCGCACAAGACCTTAGGGAGATTGGCAGATAGAATTTCGACCGAGGTGCCCGGCGTCGTCAGCGTGACGTACAACATTACCAAGAAACCCCCGTCAACCATAGAAGCAGTCTAGCGATGCCGGTAGGACAGGCATTCGTGCCTGTCACAAGGGCGGACAAAGGTGGGAGCGTGGTCGGAAATCGAGGTTCTCGGATGAGTTCAGAAAAACAGGCGTCTTCACCCGCTGACCGGTTAACCAGCGTTGACGCACTGCGCGGGTTTGACATGTTCTGGATAATAGGCGGCGGGGAAATCGTCCGCGGTTTGTTTAAAGCTCTGAGCCTTCCTGTTTCCAATCCTCTGAGACACCAGTTCGAGCACGCAGAATGGATCGGGTTCACCGCCTGGGACCTGATCATGCCTCTTTTTCTATTCATCGTGGGCACTTCGATACCTCTCTCGTTTGCGAAACGGTTGGAACGAGGCGATACGAAAAGGCAAATCTACCTGCACGTGGTCAGACGGATCGTGATCCTGTTTGTGCTCGGCATGGTCGCACAGGGCAACCTGCTCGCATTCGATCTGTCCAAACTTCACATCTACTGCAACACATTACAGGCTATCGCATGCGGGTATCTGATCGCATCCATCGCGGTGCTGAACGTAAACATTGCCTGGCAAGGAGCAATCACGGCAGGATTGCTCGTTCTGTACTGGCTTCTGATGATGCTCGTGCCCGTGCCGGGGCATGGCGCAGGAATGTTGACACCGCACGGTAATCTCGCGATGTACGTTGACGAGATTATCCTTCGAGGGTTCCGCGACGGGACAACGTACACCTGGATTCTGAGCAGTCTCACGTTTGCTGCGACGGTACTTCTCGGCGTCATGTCAGGACACCTCTTGCGGTCGAAAACGAGTCCCCAAAGGAAAGCCCTTTTGCTACTGGCATCGGGTATCGCAGGAGTCATGCTTGGGTTGGTCACAAGCATCTGGTTCCCAATCATCAAACACATCTGGACAAGCTCGTTCGTCCTTTTCTCAGCGGGTCTGAGCTATCTGCTGCTTGCCCTGTTCTACTGGCTGACAGACATGTTAGGGTACAGGAAATGGGCGTTTGGGTTCGTCGTGATAGGAATGAACGCGATTCTCGTCTATATGGTGACCCGACTGATAGATTTCGCCGACATCGTCCATGCGCTTATCGGTTTCGTGACAGCGCACATAGGTGTATGGAACGGCGTGGTGGAACCGACGCTCGGTTTCGCCATCGTCTGGCTCGCCCTCTTCCTGATGTATCGGAAAAGAATATTTGTCAAGATTTGAGGAACCCGATACCGAACGTCTCGTCGCAGGAAATGCCACCCACAAGAGGGTCTCAATATGGAGAAGTACCTTCTCCTCAGAGAATTGCCGTGCTCCTGTCCCGCGCAATTCGAAAGGGCTTTACCGTTTGGAGAACTGGAACCTGGCACGAGCACCTTTCTGCCCGTACTTTTTCCGTTCCTTCATTCTGGGGTCGCGGGTGAGGAATCCTGCGCGACGCAAGATGGGTCGGACTTCTTCGTTAGTTTTAACGAGCGCGCGCGCGATACCGAGCCGGAGGGCGCCGGCTTGTCCCGCCATACCGCCTCCGCAGACACGCGCTCTCACGTCGAACTTGCCCAACGCCTCCAGTTGTTCCAGAGGTTGCCTGATCAGCATGACGAGCGTTTCTCTGCCGAAATACGACTCAAGAGGGTCGCCGTTAACGGTCATCACACCCGTTCCGGGACGCAGACGGACTCGCGCAATAGATGTTTTCCTTCTTCCTGTGGCGCAATATTCTACGGCTTGTTCCACCTTATTTGAACCTCCTCATTATTCCCTTTTATACAGGTAGCGGCTCGGGTTTCTGCGCTTCGTGCTGATGTTCAGGACCTGCATAGACTCTCAGTTTTGTGAGCAAGGCACGACCGAGAGCATTATGAGGTAACATTCCTCGTACTGCCCGCATAACCACTCGTTCGGGATGTTTCTCCATGATCTTCTTGGGCGTCGTCTGCTTCAACCCGCCCGGATAGCCGGAATGCCAGTAATAGGTCTTGCCTTCCAGCTTGTTGCCGGTAAGTACGACCTTCGCCGCGTTAATCACGATAACATGATCGCCTATATCCATGAACGGCGTGAACCTCGGACTATGTTTCCCCCGGAGGACAGCAGCGACTCTGCTTGCTAGCCGCCCAAGCACCTTGCCATCGGCATCCACAATGTACCACGTTTGTTTAATCTCTTTCTTCTTCGGTGTATACGTCTTCATAACATCTCTTCCTAACTCGGTATCAGCGATATGTACACATCAAGTCTCGACCCATCGGTCGGACCTGCCTCTTTCCCTTTAGCGACAGGATGTTACCAGATTCTTATTGCCAATGTCAACCTCCGGCGAAACTCGTCGTCTCTGGCCATAAACGCGGATTGAGGAAATATTCCGCGTGGGACGCACAGTTCCCGCCTTGTCACGAGCTATTCCAGCGGCACAGCGGTAGCCTTCACGAAATCCTCGAGTTCACCGAACCTGTTGAGCCGAAACGCTTCGGCGTACTCAACGCCGATCTCTTTGCCGACAGCGGCTGCGCTCTGCCGCATGAACTGTTCGACGAGCGCGCGCATTATGTTCTCGTCAATCGAGTCGAGGACAGGTATCCGAAGCTCGTTCGCAGCGAGTTTTGCCCGAATCCCGTGCAGCATGTTTATCATCATCGTCTTATGAGCGCAGACCGCCTCGATCTTCGTGTCTATGGTGCCGGCAATATCCACAATATGGTTCACTTCAGGCAGGTTCCGGGCATAATAGAGCCGTTGCGCTATCGTGTGCGGCTGGAGACCATCGCGGATATGTTCTTCGTGATGAAGATGACCGGCGCATTGCCAGCACGCATCGTCCACGGCAACAGCGGTCTTTACGTGGTCAGGATTCTCCTCGTAAATGCCCCACGGGTCGAACGAAATCACCGTATACGGTTTCAGTTTCCGGAACAGACGAACGAATTTCCCGCGAAGCTGAACTTCCGACACGGGGTCCATCTCGTCGTTGATATAACCGAAATCGTGGATCTGTTCCACGCCCAGTATTCGCGCAGCATCACGCGCTTCGCGTGCGTTTGCCGCAATCGTCTGCTCTTTTGAGAGGTCGAGCGAGTCCTTCTCGTCGTTTGTGACCCGGACAATGTGTACTGGATGCCCTTCGCGCGCCAATTTCGCCACTGTTCCGCCACAGAATATCGTCACATCATCGGCATGCGGGCTTACTGCTATGACAAGTCCTTTATTCATGGCGTTCTCCCCCCTCCTTCATGAGCCACGTCCACCGACGCCCATCTTATCTTGTGGCTCTCGGGCTTCATACAACACATCGGCGCAAACCCCTCTCTTTTGTGCCTTTACGTCCCAAGTGTACGACCTGCCCTCGCCTGTGTCAAGGAACGTTCACCTGCACCAAGATCCCGTATGTCGGGCGGCACCATGCTTCCACATGAGCCGTCCCAATTGACCGAGCACAAGAACTCGTCCTATAATGCTTGACGTTGGCTTGCTCTCAGACAATCGGCTGGTGTGATGCGACCAGGGCAGGAGGGTCAGATGGAAAAAGTCCGGTATGAGGAAATGTTGCCGCACGAGGTGGTTGAGAGAAGAGAGAAATGTCCTGTTGCCTATCTGCCGCTCGGCGGGTTGGAATGGCACGGCGAGCATCTGGCGTTGGGGAACGATGCGTTGAAAGCGCATGCGCTCTGCATTCTCGCTGCACAACGGAGCGGTGGGATAGCCTTCCCACCGTTATGGTACGGCGAACCGCGCGATCATACGCTTCTCGAAAGCGACCACGATAAGGATGGAAGAGTTAAGCGGGCAATGCGTCTCAAAGCCGCAAATTTCAGCGGGGGAAATCTGGGAAACACGTTCGAGGAACAGGTCGAGACGTACACCCGGCTGGTCGAATATGCGTATCATCAAATCCGGAGTCTCGGGTTCAAAGCGATATGCGTCCTGACAGGACATTATCCGCTCTACAAATGGGCTGGAACCGCTGCACGACGGTTTAACCGGAAACATGCCGACACGAAGGTCTATGTCGGAATAGAGTTCCATTACGTGCCGTCTGCGCTGCGGAAGAAGTTCGCTGGCGGCGATCACGCTGCGAAATGGGAAACGTCGTACCTGATGGCGCTCAGACCGGAGTGCGTTGACATGTCCGTGTTTTTGGGACGCGACCGTGAAACGCTCATCGGGGTTTACGGCGAGGATCCGCGTCGAACAGCATCAAGAGAGGTCGGCGAACGAGGTGCCGCTCTCATAGTTCAGGGGATGAACCGCAAGGCGAAACATCTGCTCGCATCAGTGGCGAAAGCTGAGAAGAAGAGGAGATAGCGAAGAGAGGTCTTGGCGAGTAGTTCGCTTCGGAAAAAGGCGGCTGCCCCCGTCATTGCGAGGAGTCCGCCGTTGCGGACGACGCGGCAATCTCGCGAGCCGCAACCAGCGTGACCAGACGAGATTGCTTCGCTGTCGGTCGCAATGACGAGACAGGCGAGGACGGTCGAAGCGGACTAGTGATGCGCGGAATCAAGAACTGGGCACAGGCGTGCTCGACGGAGAACCGCTGTGGTAGCAGTAGAAGTACGGGACTTGCTCGGTAGATGCGTGCCGAATGATCACAGCCGGCAGGTAGTGCCTGAATACTTTGCGGATTACGTTCTATCACATAACCCAAACGTGCACACGGTAGTTGATCTTGGATCCGGTACGGGCGGCTCGGTTGATTATTTCAGGAAGAAGAACCCGCGCATCCAGTGGATCGGCGTGGACATCACGTGGTCCCCAGAAGTTAGCTCGCGAACGAGAAAAGACGCTCAGTTCATAACCTATGACGGCACGCGCGTCCCGTTGCGCGATAACAGTGTTGACCTGATCTACTGCGTTCAAGCGCTCCAGTGTGCCGCTCACCCCCGTGAAGTGCTCAAAGAAGTTCACAGGACACTCAAACCCGGCGGCTATTTCGTTGGCGCAACCGCTCAACTCGAACCGTTGACCGTGTTCAGCTACTGGAACTATACCGTCTATGGGTTCTTCAAGATCGTTAGCGACGCCGGTCTTGAACTCGTCGAGATCCGACCAAGTATAGATTCGCTCACGCTGATCGTCCGACGCGGACTGCGCCGACCGGCATTCTTCAAAGTCTTCTGGACTCACGAATCACCTTTGAACTTCCTGATCGGCGTGCTGGGACGGCTGTTGCGCAAAAACCATGCGTGGATAAACTCGTTCAAACTGCTCTTTTGCGGTCAGTTCTGCTTCCTCGTTCGGAAACCGTAACGCGCCCGCGTTACAGACAGGAGGCGCGCTATGCGGAAGACGGCAGCAATTGCAGGCGTGACACTCGCGTTGGTTATCAGTGCAGGGCTTTTGGGATGGATGCTCCATTCCAAGATTGTCCGGACGCGCCAGCCGGTCGTCGCGCCACAGGAGAAGGTTCAGTCAGCGCCTCCCGCGCCGCTGCGCGGTGCCCTTCAAAAAGCCCGCAGTGCCATCGCGGGAACCGTGACTCAGGACGGCGTAAGCTACGCGGGATCGCACGTCACTGTCGGGTCCCAAAGGGACCTATCCTTCCAAACGACTTCGACGGACGCCGATGGGCATTATGAGGTGAACGGGCTAGCAGCCGGACGTTACACCGTACATGCGCGAGTCGGTTCATTTACGCAAACTGCGCATGTCGAAGTGGAAGCGGGTTTCGTGACAACCGCTGATTTTGAGTTCAAATCAGGTTCCGCTGTCATCGAAGGGTACGTCATGCAGAACGGCAAAGTCGTAACCGATCCACAAGCTATCGTCCTCGCGAAGTACATGGATGCACCCGCGCAGAACAGCCAAACCCTATATGTTGGACGGGAGGGATACTACCTGATCAGGGACGCTCCAGCCGGACGGTATAGGATCATTGCTCAATTCCACGAGCCCGGAACCAACCGCATCGTGTCGGCACTGGTTCCAGTCGAGGTTGGCGACGGCGAACACGTGCGAGCGGATATCAACTCGGGTTCCGGCGTGATACAAGGGACAGTAGCGTTACCGCCCAACAGCCAGACCTTGATGGTCTTCCTACGCGATCCATCAAGGACCGAGCGGTTCACCATGGAGGACTATCCTGCTGAAATGTTCAATCAGTCAATGGGACGAGCTGAATGCCGAGAGGACAGCGGGAGTTTCATTATCAGGGATGTTCCAGCAGGAGTCTACAACCTCACGGCAGTATGTTCTCATATAAGAGATGACGGGCAAAGGGAACTGAGACAGGACGCTCAGATGGTCGCAATCAAGGATGGCGAATCGCTGACCGTCAATCTCATGCTCAAGTTTCCGGGCGAGGAGGTACCGCACTTTCATCCGCACGATTAGAACAGCAAACGACACGGCGACCTTAATGTTTTGCTTGACAATTTGACCTGAAGAGTCGTATACTATACCTAGTAAAGGCGGTTAGTGGAGCGCAGAAACGGGCGGCACTTGTGACGCGGGTTGCCCGCCCGCGAATATCGGGGTGCGCTACATGAGCCAGCAGCGTCTTCTCTTCATTACCGTTTGCGTCCTTTTATTACTTCTTGCGAACTTCACCTCGGAAGCAACCGTTACTGTCACTATATACGGCGCGCGGATTTGCGCGGAGCGCGGACCGTTGCAGTCGGACGATGAGGAGATAGATTTCGGGTTTTGGGCTGAGGTTTGGCGCGACCCGGTACCGTGGTGTGTCCTGGGGTGTGTTCATGATGGTGGAGACCTCGTCTGGTCAGGCGGAGAGAACGGACGGGTGAAAAGCGGAAGCGGATCGCAGTATGACCCTGCGATCATCGGGTACAAAGGGGTTGGCGAGATGACGGTAGGCGTCGCGGTGAGACCGCTGACGATGGGCCCTTGTGATCCCTTCTGGCCGTATGGACACGTTGGCGATCATAACGGCGCGTTCGCGTCCTCAACGGTGCGGATATATCAGGTGAGCAACATCGGCGGTCCGGCGTCCGTCGAACGGGGCACTAACGCGACTTTCGGCGTTATCCCGCGTGGAACAGCCGGCGATGTCACCTACAACTGGTCTTCGTCAGGAAACTGTGCCGTCGTGGTGCACGTACCACCCCGGAGCGTCTTGGAGCGGTACCATGGTCGCCTCTTCGACAAACATCCGGTGCGATGCCTGGGTTCATTGCCCTTATGACGAATATCAACAGCAAGGGAACAGTTGGCATCTTCTCACGAGGCGTCGGGACACGTCGTGTACGCCGAGCGATTGGGGAATTGAGGCCTGGTGCGACGGCACTGCGCGCGACGGGCAGGTTGAGGAGATCTACTTTCCCAGACTCGATCCTCGATGGACGCCGGGGCAGAACACGAACCTCGATGAATGGTACTACCGTCATTCCTCGGTAATAATTACGCCCATATATGGCACAGACCCGAATGCTGACCCACCTCAGGACCCGGATACGTCCTGGGCGTCGAAGGTAATCGGGGGTCCGAACGACGGGAAATGGTATAATGTAGATTCATCACTGTTACGCCATCGACCGCATAATCTGGATTAACAAGTGGTGTAAGCCGTTCACCCCAGCGCCCGCCTGGTGGCAGCAGAAGTATCCAGGCAAAATCAGCTGGTTCAATTATCAATACGGGATAATTCCCTATTGGCCGAAATGCAGAATGTGGAATGAGCAACACCTGTGGCATACCGGTTGCGAAGCTCACGAATACAATGGCAGTGGCGTGAACTGGCAACTGCTCGGTCATTGGTCGCGAATTGAATCCTACCTCAGCAGTCATCGTGACATTACGGACGCGTGCTATATGGTTGAAGATCACGTTTACGACAGCCTTGAGGCACTCCGCGCGGCAAACGAAATAGATCGAGCGAACGCATCGGAGAAGCTTAGGGAATACACGCAGCAGTTGCACATCTATACAGACCCCGGTGACTGCGCGAAACATAACTGGGCTGGCAAGTTCTATTACTGGGAACAAGTGAATGGCAACCCCGTATTGTTGCCGGATGCAACACACTTCTGAGGCACCTCAGTGAATTAGGAGGACGGACAATGAAAGCGAGCCGAGGGTTTAACGTCGTAATGATAGCATGGGCTGGATTGCTCGCCTACAGTACCATGGCGTCTGGACCATTCGCAGAGCAGATCAGCGAATCTGAGATCCGCAGCCTCCGGATGGGCGCGGGCATCCCTGATGACGAGCGCGACATGTCTATTGACCAGCTGATATCTCTGCTCGGTCGCGATGGGTACCACTGGGCGGACTACGCTGTGCTGTTGCGTTGCAGGCTGGCAGATGACAGGACGCGAACGGAGATATACGACAAGTTAGCGGACCTCGCAATACCGGTGGGTGATACGGATGAGGACCAGCAACGCATGGCGCGGACGAGTGCCGTCACCGTGCTCGGACTGCAGCGCGAGCACAGGGATCAAGCAATAGCAGCACTTCAGAGAGTGATTGGGCAAACGCACAGCCTCCTCGCCAGGGATGGCTGCTACAGAAGTCTCGGCGCACTCGGAGGACCCGAAGCGATTGAGATCTTGAAGCAGGCGATCCTCGCGGGTCCGCCGAAAGGCGCGATGCCTGGAGGAATTCAGTACGAATTACACTGGAACCTTTACATGTACCTTGGGAGTTGCGGTCCGGATGCTACGCCCGTTCTCTTTGAGATTGCCCGTAAGATGGGCATGGAGGACAGCGACCTATTGTGGGCAGCGCTCCCTGAGGCAGGCGATGGCACTGTCGTGGCGTTCCTTCTTGAGAAAGCGCGCGCCGCGACCAGCGAGTGGAGCCGCAATGAGGCGCTTCGCGCGGCGTGCACCAAAGCTCGCGGAGCTCCGCCTGAAACGCGCCAGCGCATAGCAGACATGCTCATAAAGGGTGCGAACAGCGAGGACGTCACCGTGCGGCAAACGACGGCGTGGGGCTTGGGCGTCGTGGGAAACGCAACTCATATCGCACTTCTCGACCGGATGGCGGCTGAGGATCCCTATTCTAGCGTTGGCTCCGGAATAAAAGGTGGGCAGAGGTACGAGAAACAGATTTACCCCGTCCGGGAAGCAGCCGCAAAATCCATCGAACAGATTCGTGCACGGTTCGCGAAGGAACAAACACCTTCGACACCGTAAGGTCACTGACGATTGCGCCAACGGTCACGGCGGCTCTCCGCCCAGCCTGTCTTTCTCTCTGATCGAAACTGCCTTAACCTTGTGCTATGATAAAGGAGTCGCCATCGTTGCGTTGCGGTCCCGAGATCTGCGCGGAGCGGATGACGTCGAGATAGACTTCGGGTTTTGGGTGACCGTCGTTAGGAACCCGCCGCTCGATTGCCTGCCCGTGTGTGAGCATGGCGGCGGGGAGCTCGTGTGGTCGGGCGGGGACAATGGACGGGTGAAAGGTGGACCGGGAGACGGTTGGTCTGCACAGTTTCCTATGGTCATAGGGTACAAAGGGGTTGGCGAGATGGCGGTTGCTGTTGCGATCACACCGGTCACCATGGGATCCTGTTTTCCCGGGTGGCAACATATGGGCGATCATAACGGTGCGTTCGCTTCTTCATCCGTTCGGATATATCAGGTGAGCAACATCGGCGGTCCGGCATCCGTTCAGCGGGGCAGTAACGCAACCTTCGGGGTTATCCCGCGCGGGACCTCCGGGGCGGTCAGGTACGAATGGTATTCTAATAAAACCGTCCCGGGATGGCAGAAATACGAACCTGGTGCATCCTGGGGTGGCACGATGGTGGCAGATTGGACGGATATGCAGGTGAATGTGTTTATCCACTGCCCGTATGACGAATACCAACAGCAAGGAAACAGTTGGCACGAGGTGACGAGATGCCGTGATACGTCATGCACGCCGCGCGATTGGAGAATTTCTAAGAATTGCAATAGCAGCCCCGAGGACCATTGGGAGGGTGAGCAATGGTTCCCGCAGCTCAGTGGTGGAATCAATTTCCCGTTTGGGCAGAATACGAATGACGATGCCGTGTACGCGGATTACAACCAGGTGGTTATCATACCGGTCTATGGGGACGGCGTGGTCCCGCCCGGCGGACCTCCCGAAAACACTTCTACGGGATGGGCGTCACGGGTAAACAGCGGTCCCAACGACGGCAGGTGGTACAACAGTGATGTCAATCTGTACAAGGTTCGGCGAAAGGTTTGGATTAATAAGTGGGCTAAGCCGGATTCACCTGCGCCGGGTTGGTGGAGAGCGAAATACCCGAACTGGTCCAACTGGTATACCTTCAACGACGCATGGATTGGGTACTTCCCTCTGTGTAAGCTTGCTCACGTACCCTCCTTTCACGATGGCAACATCGCGCACGAGACAAATGGCACTGGGTCCGACCCGATGCTAAAGATGCTGTTGGGACACTGGTCGCGTATCGAGCACAAGCTCAACACGGAGCCGGACACGACAGACGCCTGTAAAATGGTGGAAGGGCACACTTCCGACAGCTTTGATGGGTTGCGCACGCTGAATGAAGGTGTCAGAGGGACCGCCTCGCTGCGCTTATACCTCTACTCTATGGAGCTGCACGGCTACACACAGAGCAGTGATTGTACGAGGCACAACTGGGCGGGAAAGTACTATTACTGGACCGAAGTGAACGGTGATCCTCAGTTGAATCCTGGCACGTCTTTCTAAGGTGAAACGCTTGGACTGGGAGGTGAAGTGCTATGAGGCGAAGATCGTTGCAATTGGGCTTGTGCGCGTGCGTCAGTTTGTCGATCTTTCTGAACGCGCGGTCATTGCCAGCCGCTCAGATGAGTGAGACGGAGATAGCAGACTACCGCATGTCGGAGCGCATCCCTGAGAACGAGCGTGAGATGTCCATTGACCAGCTCGTCGAGCTTCTGGGGCAAAGGAACTATCCGTGGGTGCTGAGCGCGATCCGCTTACGCTGCAGGTTAGCGGGAGATGAAGCGAGGCGGGAGATATACGACAAACTGGCGACCGTTGCGATTCAGGCTGGCAAAACAGATGACCCGGAGCTTCGCATTGAGAGGGGAACCATAGTGATGGTCTTGGGTGACGAGCGAGATCACCGAGACGAGGCGCTCGCGGCACTGAAGACCATACTTGCACGCACAGACGACCCTCTCACAAAGGATGCGTGTTATATGAACATTAGTCGCTTGGGTGGCGCCGAAGCGATTGAGATCCTGAGAGAAGCCATCCTTGCGGGTCCGCCGGAGGGAACGATTACTTGGAGTATCCACGCGGAGACCTACCAGAACCTGATCACGTACCTCGGCTGGAGCGGTCCGGACGCGGCACCCGTTCTGTTTGAGCTTATGCAGAAGCTCGGGGCGCAGGACGACTATAGGTGGTGGGTAGCGCTGGCGGGGACCCGCAATAAAGAGCTGGTTATGCCCTTCTTGCTGGACAAGGCACGCACCTCATCTGAGTTCAACCGCAGTAGGGCGCTGAATTCGGCGTGCCTTCTCGCTCGTGGCTCCTGTACGCTTGAGACGCGCCGGATAATTGCCGAGATGCTTGTGCAGGACGCCGAGAGCACCTCTTCTGGCGTCCGCGAGGTAGTTGCGTGGGGGCTGGGAGTAGTCGGGAATGCGACACACATTCCAGTACTCGAGCGCATGGCGCAGGAAGACCCTTACTCGGCCGTCATTGCATGCAGCCAGGGCGAAAAGCGCTGGGAAGAAGTCCGATACCCTGTCCGCGAAGCTGCCGCAAAGGCGATTGAACAGATTCAGGCGCGCATGGCGAAAGAGCAGAAACCCGCGACCCCGTATTCACGTCACAACCGTCCGGGAAGCATCCTGCTTTGCCCTGTATCTAGCGATTGGCTCAACGGCGGAATCGGCTAACCACGGAGAGCACGGAGAATAAAGCCGACATTCCCTAAGTGGGATGCCCCCCTCCGCAAGATAGGAGTTACACCGGCAACGCTACAGACAGACGAACGCGACGTTACGCGCTCTCTCTGCGTTCTGCAGACGGATCCTGGGGTTTGTCTTCAGGCTCGGCGGTTTCTGGCTGTTGATCGGGCTCGCTGGCTTCTTTGAACATCTCAAGCGCTTTTTCCTCGATACTCTTGCCTTCTTCGAGGAACGATGGAGGAACAGCTTCGCCGACGATCTCGCCGATGCTTACCGTTTCGCCACCGGGACGCATGCCGTACTTGCGTTTATCTTCCTCCTCGATATCGCGCATGTGCTCTTTGATGCTCAGCCCGATCTTGCGTTCGGCAGGATCGAGCGCGATTATCTTGACGTTCACGACATCGCCGACTGACACGACGTCTTCAGGTTTCGCAACTCGCTCTCGCGCGAGTTCTGATACGTGGATCAGCCCTTCGATACCGTTATCCAACGTGGCGAACGCGCCAAACGATACGAGCTTTGAGATGGTTACCTGGATATGCTCGCCGATATGATACCTTTCGCCAATATCGAGCCACGGGTCGCGTTCAAGCTGTTTGAGCCCGAGCGAGACCTTCTCCCGATCCGGGTCAACATTAAGTATCTTGACCTTGATACGAGACCCTTTCGACACGAGTTCTGATGGATGGTTCACCCGACGCGTCCAGGACATGTCCGAGACGTGAAGCAGACCGTCAATGCCGGGTTCCACCTCAACGAATGCGCCGTAGTCGGTGAGATTCTTAACTTCCCCTTCAATAACGGTGCTGGGCGGATACTTTTTCGCAAGCTCTTCCCACGGGTTAGGCGTAATCTGTTTCAGACCGAGCGCTACCTTCTCGTGATCCGGGTCAGTGCTGAGCACCATGACCTCGACGTCCTGACCGACCTGAAGCACGTCAGAGGGATGCCGTATCCGGTGCGTCCAGCTCATCTCCGATACGTGTATCATCCCTTCGACACCCTCCTCGAGCTGGACGAACGCACCGTAATCGGTCATGCTGACTACTTTCCCCTTGATCACGGTACCGACAAGATACTTATCCTCAACGCCCACCCACGGGTTGGCAACTTTCTGTTTCAACCCGAGCGAGATCCGTTCAGTCTGCTTATCGAAATTGAGGACAACCACTTCGAGCTGCTGTCCGACAGAGACAACGTCCGACGGATGTTTAACCCGTCCCCACGACATATCGCTCACGTGCAGGAGACCGTCAATTCCTCCCACATCCACAAACGCGCCGAAATCCGTGATATTCTTCACTTCACCTTTAACGGTCTGACCTATTTGCAGGGTGCTCAACAGCTTCTCTTTTGCCTTGGACTGTTCTTCCTCGACGACCTTTCGGCGGGACAACACGATGTTCCGACGACGCCTGCTCAGTTTGATGACCTTGAACGTCATGGTCTGCCCGATGAACTTATCGAGGTCACCCGCAGGTCGAGCTGAAAGCTGGCTCGCAGGCAGGAACGAATCCAGACCGTTCACATCAACTTTCAACCCGCCCTTAACGCGCCACACAATTGTGCCTTCTACAGCGCCATCTTCCTCGTATGCACGCTGGACGTTCGTCCAGTTCTTGATCCGGTCCGCCTTCATCTTCGAGAGGACGGGCATACCTTCTTCGCCCTCGATCTCCTCGATGAACACGTCGAACTCGTCGCCAACCGCGATCTCGGCAGTCCCGGGAAACTCCGACCGCTGTATAACCCCTTCGCTCTTGTAGTTGATGTCCACCAACACCTTGTCTTCCGACACGCTCACAACGCGTCCGCGCACCACCTCTCCTTCGAGGAAGTTCTTGAGCGTCTCGTCATACACCTGAGCTATCTCGTCGTGGGTTTGACCAGCAAACATATCCTCGACAAAAAGGCTCTGTTCCTGCTGAGCAACCTGGCTCACCGGTTGCCCGCTTTCCATGCTGCCGCTTGCCGTACTGTTATCCATACTCATCCAAACATCCTCCTTATGAGAATATTAAATTACGCGTTATATTACCATTACGGCGACGGTGGTGTCAAGAAGAAGTCACGGTGATGAGACCATCACCGCACCAGGATGGCGTTCGTCGCTTCCCGCCGGGGAGACATGAGAGGCTTCGTGCGTCCAGCGCATGTCGTCACAGTATATTCTTCACGCCAGCAATGATGTCAGCAACGCTTGGTATAGCTTTGCTCTCGAGCGCCTCGCTCATCGGAACAGGAACATCGGCGGCTGCAATGCGAACCATCGGCGCATCAAGATAATCAAACGCGAGCTCATCAACCACCGCGATGAGCTCCGCGGCGAACCCGTTCATTTTGTAACCTTCAGATACTGCAACGAACCGCCCGGTTTTCTTGATTGATTCGACTATAGTCTCGGTATCCAGCGGTTTCAGCGTACGCGGATCTATCACTTCCGCTTCAATGCCGTCTTTGGCCAGCGCCTCAGCAGCTTCGAGCACCCGGAGAAGCATTCGCGAATATGCGACAATCGTCACGTCTTTTCCGACCCGTTTCACGTCGGCAACACCGAGTGGTATGGTGTACTCCTCTTTCGGCACTCTGCCTTTAGTTCCGTAAAGCATCTTGTGTTCGACGAACAGGATCGGGTTATCGCTTCTGATTGAGGTCTTGAGAAGCCCTTTTGCATCGTACGGCGTTGCCGGCATAACGACATAAATACCGGGGAAATGCATCCATAACGCTTCCAGGCTCTGTGAATGGTGGGCGGCAATACACCGACCTGCGCCGCCCTCCGTTCTCATCACGAGAGGCACTTTCGTCTTGCCGCCAAACATGTACCTATTCTTCGCGCCCTGGTTGGCGAGCTGGTCCATGGCAAGCGGAGTAAAATCTATGTACATGATCTCGCCGACAGGTCGCATTCCAGCCATAGCAGCGCCAATACACCCGCCGGCTATCGCCGCTTCGGATATTGCCGTATCACGAACTCGTTCCGGCCCGAACCGTTCGAAAAGCCCTTTCGTTGCAGCATATGCGCCACCGTACAGACCGACATCTTCTCCCATGATGAAGACCCTCTTGTCCCGCTCCATCTCTTCCGCCATAGCTTCGGCAAGCGCCTGGGAATACTGCATCTCCCTCATCGTGGTGTCGGTCCTCACATGTTCTCGCAACTGCCGTTCCTTCTCGATCTCATCCCGCGACGGCACTTCTTCAACGTAGAGACCATCGTACAACTCTTCAACAGGAGGGTTCGGGCTCGCGAGAGCGAACTCGGTGGCTTTCTCGATTGCCTCGACAGCTTTCCGCTCGATAGCGGCAACCGCTTCTTCAGATGCGACTCCAGCCGCGATCAACCGCTTCCTGAATGTGCAGCTCGGGCACTTCTCTTTCCACTCTTTTTCCTCATCTTTTGCCCGGTACACGCGCGGGTCGCTCCGGGAATGTCCGTACCACCTATACGTCTTGCACTCGATGAGGGTCGGACCGCCACCATCGCGCGCTTTCTCGACCGCGCGTTTCACCGCATCTCTGACAGCGATCACATCCATTCCGTCAACAACAACCCCTTCAAACCCGTATGCCGCCGCCCGGCGGTACACATCCGGAAGTTTTGACGCCTTCCCGAAGGGCACGGACATCCCGTAAAGATTGTTCTCGCAAATGAAGATCACGGGCAGATCCCACGTTGCAGCCATGTTTAACGATTCATGGAACGCGCCGGTGTTCGATGCACCGTCTCCGAAAAAGCACAGGACAACTTGGTCTGTGCCTCTCATCTTGCACGCGAGCGCGGCTCCAACAGCCACCGGTATGTTTCCGCCAACAATACCCGTTGCGCCAAGGTTGCCCTTTTCGACATCCGCGATATGCATCGAACCGCCCCGACCGCGACAATATCCAGTGGCTTTACCGCACAGCTCAGCCATCATCTTGTTGAGATGCTCCTGCTTTGCCTCAGGGGTCTTTGCGTGAAGATCGCCTATCGCGTGGCAGTGCCCGTGACCGCGGTGGGTGCTTGTGATCAGGTCTTGTTCTGTAATTGCCGCTATTGCGCCCACTGCCACAGCTTCCTCGCCCGCATAGAGGTGGGAAGCTCCCTTGATGATATTCCGACCGAGCAGGTCAAACACCTTCTCCTCGAACGCCCGGATCTCGCACATCCGCCGGTGAAAGGTCAGCAGGTCTTCTGGCGTCACTTCGCCGCCTTCGAGTAGCTCAACAACCTTATCCTTCGATGGCTTTTTCTGTTTCATGTTACCCCCTGTCACTCTGATTGTCTCGGTTTCCCAAAAAGGTGGAATACGCCGCTGTCATGTCCTACGATCTTACTCAACCTGAAAGGTAATCCCGCCTTCCGGAATAAACTTGCGCAAATATGTCGAGGTCTTCTTCAGCGAGTCGAGAACCGTCTCCTCATTCACCGTGGAGCCCGGTATGTACTCGACAACGAGGATCGTACGTTTTACCGGAGGGAGGACGCCCGCGAACGGGTGCTGGTTGTATAGCCGGTGCGATCTCTCGATAGCGCTCAGCACATCCTCGATTCGCACGTGTCCCCGCTGGTTGTGCTCTTCGGTGAACGGCCAATGGGCGCTCGCGTTCGCCGCAGTCTGCTGGATGTGGACAATCTCGCATACGGAGGCGAATCTCTCCAGCCACGCTGTATAGCGCAGATCGTCACCGGCCGCGCCATAGATTGCACCTGCCTGGTGACCGGTGTCAACGGTCAGGTACACGGGACATCCATCGCGGTTCGTGTTGACTTCGACGAGAAACTCCTGTGCACCTGCAATAGTCCATGGTATCTCGCTCGGAATGTACATCTGTTCGTTATATATGGCGGCTATCCCTTTCCGTTTCCCGATCGCAGACAGCTCACGGAACTCGGCGTAAATAGCCCGTAAGGATTGTTCGAACAGGGCCCTGTCAGCAAGTCGCTCGACCGATATCGCATCCCAATGTCCTCCGATCCTGTCCGTGCCGAGCGCCAAGGCGATATCCATAGCTTTCTCAATCCACTGACGCATCCGTGCTCGGGCAGACGGGTGGCTGTGAGACAACCCGTGAAACCTGTGTGTCGCTACACCGGTGTAGTAGTCGGTTATGGTCACACCATACTTCCGAGCTGCTTCGCGGACGCGTGCTGCGGTCTCACGCCGGTACGATTCATCACCGCTGAAAAACGGGTCTATCACGTCAGCACAAAACTCATGATACGCGAATCCCGTCTCCCGAGTCAGTGCCATAAAAGTCTCGGGCGTCTCCCATCTCCGTGTGAGGAACGCGCCGTTCACGCCAATGTCAATTATTAGCTCGCGCATCAATCGTCCTCTCTATAGTCTTGACCAAAGCTACAGTCCGCCGAGCCAACCTGCTAAAGAAGCCACCCTCAACGCCACGGAACGATTCACAGACTCATACCGGATGTTCTCGCGCTGAAGGCAGGCTCAACTCTCGATGGTCATGCCAAAGTTCTGTATCGTTGCCAGCAAGTCCGCAGCCGATTCCGCACTGAGTATCATCGCCATCTTCTGCGGATCGCGACTGAGTGCAGCAAACGCCGCAAGTGTCCCGAGATAATCGCTTGAGGCTGTCTCCGCCGTCAAGATAAGCACTATAAAATTGACGGGCGCACCATCAAGTGAGTCAAAATCCACCCCTGCCTTCGATATACCAAGCGCAACAATGATCTGTTTGAGTCCAGCCAGTCGAGCGTGCGGAAAAGCGCTTCTTCTCCCTATCGCTGTGGTGCACACACGCTCGCGAGCAAGGACAGATTCGATAATAAATTCCTTGCCCAGCCGTCGTTTCGCAGCAACCAACGAACTCAGCTCCTCAATCGCTTCGAGTTTCGTTCGCGCTTTCATATCGCACACGATGAGCGCTTCGTCAATGACCGAGGATAGCTTGACGACCGGGTGCGACTGGATGCGACGCTCCTGCACCTCGTCGCACTGGTTGTTCTGATTTAGAGGTACCATTTCGACTTTCTCTGGTCACCGCCCTTGAGTGAATCGAGCGACCGCGTCACCCGTTTCAGCTCATCCACGCCGGGTTGGTCAAAAGCGTTCACCCGATAAAGCTTACCTGCCATCGCCGTCTGCACCTCGAACATGTACAGCAACTGACCGACGGCGTACGGGTCAACATGCGGCAGTTCCACCGTCATGTTGGGCACTCCGGCACCCGTCAAAGCAAGCTGCGTTCCAAACCGTTCAGCTTCCATAAGCCCGGATAACGTCTGATACCGCGCCTCAGTGAATTTCTGAGTGTCATACATGCTCCAGGGTATGGCAACCTGTTCGACAAAATCCCGGACCGCAAGAAACGTGATGATCTTATCACGAGGTCCTTCCATATACAATTGCAGTTGCGAATGCTGGTCGGTGACCCCGACCGCCTCAACGGGCGTCTGACCGGTGTTTCGGATCTCGCCGCTCAGCAGCGTCTTCTTGCCAAGACTCTCAGCCCACAACTGACGAAACCACGCAGCGACCTTTCTCAGAAGGTAGCTGTAACTCATCATGACACAAATGTTTTTCCCCTTCTTGGTATCGGATAGATAGTGGATCGCAGCGCCCATGTATGCGGGATTCTCCGAAAGTCTCTCCGTCTTGCACCGCTCGTCCATTCGCGCCGCACCATGTACGAGCGCCTCAACATCTATGCCCGCAACTGCCGCCGGAAACAGTCCGACAGGAGACAGCGCCGAGAACCTGCCACCCACGTTTTCTGGCACCTCGAACGTCACGAATTGTTCGCGCTCGGCAATCTCGCGCAACCACCCGTCGTCCGGACGGGTGGTAACAATAATCCGGTCTCTGTACGTGTCGCCCATCACATCCTTGAGCCTCTTCACGACTGCCAGAAACTGCGATATCGTCTCCACCGTCGTGCCTGACTTCGAAACGATATTGAACGCGGTCGTCTTGAGGTCGAGCATCGAAATGAGATGGAACACCCGAGACGGATCAATATCGTCCGACACGAACAGACGCGGTCTCTGCCCTCTCCCGTCTCGATCAAGAAGATTGTGGTATGGATTGCACAGCGCGGCGTGAAGGGCTATAGTCCCGAGCGCAGCGCCGCCGATTCCGACGACAACAAGATTGTCGAACCGCCCCGCGACATCGTCAGCCACCTTCTTCACCGACGACACGGTCTCATCTCGATAGGGTAGGTCGTAGAAGCCTACTACGCCCCGTTTCCTCTCCTCAAGCAACTCCGTGTGGTACAGAGAGACCGTTCGACCAAGCTCATCGAGTTCTTCCTGAGCGATACCATGCTCTTTCCCGACACGTTCCGCCATGGCATTGCCGTAATCAAGATGGATGTCACCATCGCGTATGTCCGACATCACACAGGTCTCCTTTCAGTTTCCGTCAAAGAATTCGCGAACAGCCGCGAGCACCTTATCCCTCGGTTTGCAGACGATCCGCGCCCCAGGAAGCGACCTCAGAAACGCGCCTCCGTACGATCGGGTCAGCACTCTGCTATCAAGTATCAATATCACGCCGCGGTCGGTTCTCCTCCGGATCAGTCTGCCAAACCCCTGTCTAAACTTTATCACAGCCTGCGGCACAGTGTACTCAGTAAATGAGTTGCCACCCTCTTGTTCGATCTTTTCGGCTCTCGCTTCGAGCACAGGCTCCGTCGGAACGCGGAACGGCAGTTTCGCCAGAATGACGCATTCCAGCGCCTCGCCCTCGACATCCACCCCTTCCCAGAAACTGTCTGTCGCGAACAGCACGGAGTTTATATCCTTCTTGAACAGTTCAAGAAGCTTATGTCGTGGAGCACTCCCCTGTTTGAGTGAAAGTATTCCCTCTTCTGCCAGAAGTTCATGGAGTTTGTTGAACGCGTAATTCAACGCGCCGAACGACGTGAACAAGACGAATGCTCTCCCATGCGTTATCCGGAGACATTCCAGGATCGTCTCGACAGCTTGGTCAATATAGCCCGGCGCCGTCGGATCTACGATATCCGACGGGATACCGATCACCGCTTGCTCTTCGTAATTGAACGGCGATGGCAATATCTGCTCATGCAGCCGCGATGGCTCCACGGAGTCGAGACCGAGCCGCCGTTTCAGGAACTCTAGCGTACCCTCAACAGATAAGGTTGCAGAGGTCATCACGATCGTCTTCATATGCGGGTAAACCGCTTCCGCCAGAGCTGAAAACACCTCAAGAGGGGCTGAACATAATCGCACGATCCGCCTCCCGCCATCCCTTGTCTCGATCCAGTGGACGGTATGGGCATCGCTGCTTTCGGTGAATATCTGAGATATGAAACTGGATATTGCCCGGAACTTCATCGCGTAGGCATTCAACTCCGCTTCGTCAAGAGAGAAATCCGTCTTTTCATCTTTCGCTTTCGATACTGCCTGAGCGAGCAGTCCGAGCTTGATCGCGACATCCGTAAGCTCATCGGGCAATGGCTTGACCTGCGACGAGAATAGCGTCCGCACCTCCTCGCTCACGCGGACAGCTTCGGTGATCCGCCGCTTCTGTTCCGGCGCACGTTCGGGCGCTCGTTGTTCGACGAACTCGTAGATGGCGTCAAATGCCCGGTCCGCGATCTCAACAAGTCCCTCGAGCAACGGGATCACCGTGTTGTCAATCAACGCCAGCAGTTTCTCGAACTGCGTCTCCGCAAACGCGTCTTTCACTCGTAGAATCTTCGCCCGCAGAAAAGGAAGTATCCCTTTCTCGAGCGCACCGCCTTTCCCGCGCTCGTATCGGTGCAACCGCCCTGTCATCCGCGCAAGACCAGCGCGCGTGATCCGTTCGCCAAAATATGACGTTGCCACATCTTCGACGTTGTGCGCCTCATCAATGATGAGTCGACGATACGGCGGCAGCACCGCGAGATCGGAATAGCTCCCAAGCTGTTTCCGCAATGCGACGTCCGCAAACAGCAGGTGATGGTTCGCCACGATGATGTTCGACTGAGCGGCTTGCCGGCGGGCACGATTCACAAAACAGTCTTTGAAATGACCGCATTTTGCCCGCAGACAGAAATCGGCTTCTGAACAGACTTTCTCCCAGAGCTCGTCCGGCGGCACGAAACTGAGCTGCGATTTGTCGCCATCTTTCGACTTCTTTGCCCACGCGATAACCGCGGCGAGCATCTTCTTGTCGGCAGCCGTCGCAAACAGGTCTATATCCGACGCGACCTTTTCGAGCTTTCTCAAGCAGATGTAGTTGCCTCGCCCCTTCATCAGTATCGCTTCAAACGGTATGCCGAGCGCGCGTTGAAGCATCGGAATATCTTTGTGTATGAGCTGCTCCTGAAGATTGATCGTGTTTGTAGATACCACTACCCGTTCGCCGTTTGCCGTTGCCCACAAAATGGCTGGGATCAGGTACGCAACGGTCTTTCCGGTGCCTGTTGCAGCCTCAACGAGCGCTATCCCGTCCTCGTTGAACGCTTTTACAACCATCTCCATCATATCCACCTGCTGGCTTCTGGACTCATAGTTGGAGAGCGTCTTTTCAATCGCACCGCCCGAACGAACCAGTGCGGCCGCCTGTCGTGCGTTAATCTTCTTTACCTCAATCTTCTCGAAAACTGGCACGACAACGTAAACGTGATCCAGCTTATTATCAACGACGTAGGAGCCTACGCTCATGTCGCCGAACGCGCTCGAAAACGCAATATCGGCGTCTGACGGGACAAGCGGACCGGATGGATGATTGTGAATTACAACGTCTCCCGCAGAAGCCGAGCCGAGAAAAGCGGACACCGCTTCAGCGTTTCCTCGAGCACGGACTGAGACCTCGGTCACGATCCCCCGTCTGTCAACCTTTCCGATGAAAAAGACCTCGTTCCCTCCCGCAGCCTCGATCTCGTCTCGCATCACCTTTCTCGCAGTGTCGTCGATCAGGGCGGACGCCAGTGCTGCCACAGGTCTTCGCGCTCCGGTTTGTTTCCTTTTGGTGGGTTTGTCTCGTTTCGTTCCGGCGCTCATACGGTTTCCACCTTTGCGGAAGCTCGCAGTGCAACCTGTTCAGTCCGCCGCGCGCTGTTCAGGTACGCTTTCAGTGCGGCACCCGTCTTCGAAGCTTTGCTCATCACGATGCGTTCAGGGGTGCCCCGTGCAATCACCTTTCCACCCCTTCGCCCAGGTCCAGGACCCAGATCTATGACGTAATCGGCATATTTGACAAACTCCATGTTGTGTTCTGCAACAACGACGGAGTTCCCCTTCTCCGTGAGCTTCCGAAAACATTCAACCAATTTCACGACGTCATCGAAATGTAGCCCGGCGGTCGGCTCGTCGAACAGAAAGAGGGTGTTCCTTCCGACGCCCTCGACCATCGAGGACGCCAGCTTGAGCCGCTGAGCCTCACCCCGCGATAGGCTCGCTAATGGTTGTCCAAGCTGCATATATCCAAGTCCAACTTCCTTAACGACATTCAGCCCGGATTCAATCTCCGGCGCATCGCAGAAGAATTTCACCGCCTCGTCCGCCGTCATGCCCAAGATGTCCGCGATACTCTTGCCCCGGTAACGGACTTCGAGGATCTCTTCTCTGAACCGGCTCCCACCGCACGCCAGACATTTGATGCGAACGGCCGGCACAAGACTCACCGCTGCTTCAAGATACCCCAACCCTCTGCAACCCGGACAACGACCAACCTTGGTGTTGAACGAGAAATGGTTTGCCCGATACCCTCTGAGCCGTGCCAGAGGAACGTCAGCGAAAACTGCTCTCGTGGTGCCATACAATCCGATATATGACAGAGCAATTGACCTCGGTGAGCGGCTTATGGGACTGTGATCAGCAAACACGACGTGTCTGATACGTCCTGAGTCCTCTACCTCTGCATACCCTCTGCGTTCTTCCGGTAGCACGTCGTTCTTCCCTGTGAAAGCTGCGCACAGAACATCCCGGAGCAACACGCTCTTGCCAGAACCCGAAACTCCCGTGAGACATACGAGCATTCCCAGAGGAATCTTCACATTAAGGTCGCGCAAATTGTGTTTGCATGCACCCACTACCCTGACGTGCCCGGATGGTGACCGTCTTACAGGGGGGAGAAAGTGCCGGTACCGACCCGAAAGATGCTTTGCGGTAAGCGAACTGCCGGTTGACAAGAATTTGCGGTAACTTCCCTGGAACAGCACTTCCCCACCGTTTCGTCCGCCACCGGGTCCAAGCTCCAGAATCTGGTCTGCGCGAGAGAGGAGGTGCCGATCGTGCTCTATGACGATCACGGTGTTGCCCCGGTCCCTGATCGTCTCCAGCGCCGTGAACAGCCTATCGCGGTCGGTCGGGTGAAGCCCGACGGTAGGCTCATCGAGCGCGTAGAGACTGCCCGTAAGGTCTGCTGCAAGCAAGCTCGCAAAACTTATCCGCTGCGTTTCGCCGTCGGACAGCGTCGAGAACTCCCTGTCAAGCGTCAAATAGCCGAGACCCATCCTGAGCAGACAATCGAGCCGTCTCACGACATGGTTGAGCACGCCGCCAGCGATCGATTTTTGGCGATTGCTCAGCGTCAGGTGTGACAGCCGTTTTCCGAGCCCCGCGAGCGGCTCGTTGCACAGCGCTGCAATAGTGTAACCGTCTATCGTCACGCCCAACGCTTGCGGGTTTAACCTCCCCCCTTCACACGCTTGGCACTGGACGTTCTGCCGGTACAGATCCAGAAACTCAACAACACCCGGCTTATGCCTCTTTCGCTCGAGCATGTCAAAAAACCGGTAGATCCCCGGATAGTATGTTTCACCCTTCAGCACAAGTGCTCTCTGCGCCTCGGTAAGCTCCTTGACAGGAACGCGCAACGGCACCCGGTGCTTGTGCGCGATGAGACGAAGCTCGTTCAGCGCCCAACGGTGGTGCGGCTGTCTCCACGGTACAATCGCTCCATCTTCGATACTCTTCGTATCGTCGGGGATAACCGCACGAAGGTCCACCTGCGGCACCGTCCCCGCACCGTGGCATTGCGGACAAGCGCCAACAGCGCTATTGAACGAGAACAGTGCCGGACTGAGGCTCACGGGTTCCGTGCCGCAATACGGGCAACCGGACCGCTGACTATAGCGCATTGCAGTACCTCCTGCGATATGCGCTTGAAGCTCACCACGACC
>Ga0315291_10001755_pt1 | contig 28780 bp, 25 predicted proteins | sample YL17G12_20_MG_FD_203070 | JGI IMG/M metagenome (GOLD analysis project Ga0315291, IMG submission 203070) | Sediment microbial communities from Yellowstone Lake, YNP, Wyoming, USA - YL17G12_20 | ecosystem: Environmental > Aquatic > Freshwater > Lake > Sediment | place: USA: Wyoming | collected...
TTTAAATGTAAAGTAAGGTAATCTATCAGCATAAAGCTTGGGGCGTTTGGACTGCCTTGCGGTGGAATGCCATTCCAGCGAAATTTCATTCTGGCTTTAATAAGATTATCATCATCACCGCCAATAAACCTCTGAGGATTGGAACCGCTATATGTGATTTCGAATTTTTGCTGGTCGCTTATTGAGCCATCCAGATTTGTCACCCCAATGGCTTCCCAGCTTTCTGTTGCCCAATTAAAAAGCTCCACATCCTGTGAACCCATCAATTCCCCGCGCATGGGACAATTTGATGATAGCGTATCGCAGAAAAATTGATTTGTGCTTTGGTATGCCACTTCCCCGGCAACAGTGATGTCTTGCAGGTTATCTATCTGGCTTTGGGAAAGAATGGTCTGGAAGCTCTTTTCCCAATAAAGGGCCTGCTCGCCTGACTGGGTTCCACCCATGAAAGCGGGGTTATATGAATTGTCATCTGAAAATGTCTTCCATATAGTGCACCATTCCGGCCATGAATTGTCCGGCTTATAGCACTTGTCAGTAAAAATATCGCCAGTTCTTATCCCTGTGCCAATGTCACCGCAGTTCTGGCTGCACCCACCTGGACAATAGTAATTGTATCTGTTTATAGTTCTGATGCCTGAAGTAGGATCTGTGACTGTAGCGTCTTCACCAAAGTTAAAATTGACGAAATTCATGGGATTTGTATTTGAAACGCTGCTTATCGTCAACGCGTAAGTGTCACTATAAATATCCTCAAGTGTAATCATAAAACCCAATGTATCCACAACACTGTCTACAGGTCCTGTCAGAACACTGATGTCAGTCGATCCACCTGCATTTACCGCAACACTGACATTATTAGTCCCATTATTTACGTGGATTATGAAAACGTCTGTCATCTGCAAGCCAGAATCACCTAATTTGGCGTCAGCCCCAACCTGATTTTTCGGATTGTCGAATATGACTTGGCTTGAATCTTCTGACAAATGCACGCTGTAATCTATCAGATAATAATTTTCATCCCCTTGCCAGGCATAATTCTGAGCGTTATTCTGAGCGTTAATAATCACGTTTTTTACTCCATTGGGCAAACCCATGTTAAGTATCCTTTGATACTCATTATTATATAATTTTGTGTTTAATGTGAAAATCTGCTGGAGTATGCCTGGTGGAAGCCTTGGATTTCTGTCGATCACTGCATTTATCACTCCCGGAGATAGCGGTGAAGAGCTTACTAAGATATTCTTAAGGGTTCCAGGCGGAAGAGGGGGTATTTTATTTATTAGGTCAATCAGTGATTCCTGTGTCTGGCAATTGAAAGCGCCCAATTCTGTTCCTCCGCCTTCACCTTCGCCGTCAAAAAACACATTATCATCGCATTCGTTACCGATACCATCGTCATCAAAATCCTCCTGGAAGGGATTAAAAGCCATAACGCAGTTATCCAGCTCATCGCATATCCCGTCACTCTCCGCGTCTCCACAGCATTCTGCGTGACGCGGGAATTTATCCATATAATCAAGGCATCCGTCTTCGTCAAAATCACCGTTCTCCAAATCAGTGAAAGTTATGTATTCCTGGGTTTCAGAATTTTCTTCAGGGCCAGCCATATGAATGCGCGTCGAAATCCCCAAAACTATACTTGGATCATTTATAGCGTCCGCGATCTTTTCAAAACTTAAACTTACTAATCTTGAATCCCCTGATGAAAGATATGCCGTAGATCCGTTTTCAATGATCTCAACTTTTTTAGTATCAGGATTTGTTTTTATAATGGTTTCGGAATCATCAGACATAATCAGAGCAAGCTTTCCGTTGACGTCGTCAAAAATCGAATTTTCGACATCAATCCTTTTTGCTTCTGAAATCAGATTGTTGATCCTGTCTTCAACAAATTTAATGTCATCATTTACATTTTTTTCTGTTGTATGCACTCTTTTTTCACTGACAGTGTAAATAGATAATGCAAGTAGCGCTGGCACTATAACAATTACAATTGCAACATACATAATCAGTTCAACAAAAGTCGTGCCTTTTTTGTCTTTAATTGCTGTCCCCAGCGTTTCCCTCCTCCTTGTAAACATATAATATGAAAAATTATGAAATAAAATTAATATTAATAAGTTATGGCTTTTTGCCAATTAGATATATATATCGTATGTGAAAGCAGATCCAAAGGGGTGTAATCAGGCGACCAAAGAATGCTGATTTCGACTTTTTTTGTATCAGGGTCTTCATATGATGCGCCTGTATCGCCGGGTATAAAAAGGTCATTTGTGTCCTGATGTCTTAAAGCGTTAGAAACAGTGATGTGCCTTTCGTAAATATCCATATCGGGTAAATCGCTTTTCACAAGCCATGAACCTGTACCGGGGTTTCTTATAAGGTAAAACTCGCCATTAACAAGAAGGTCAAAACCTTCATTCCGCAAATAGCGCAAAATGTCATTTGTCTCGCCAAGCGAAACTGAGGCCTGATGCTGCACATATGCCTGGCCTCCGATTTTACGAGCGGTAATAAACATTCCAACCGAAGCCGGAATCAATACTATAAATAGCATAATAACGATAATAAGTTCCACGATACTGGTGCCTTTTTTGTTTTCCCGTAGATTTGTAATGCTTTTTCCTTTCATTTAATTAACAACTCCTTGCGGATTTATATTAAAAGTATAAGTAAAATTGTCATTGCCTATCGTAAAGCTTCCTGTATTTTCAGTTTTACCTGTTTGTTTTTCAAAAAGTATTTCATCAGTATTTCCAAGATCAGGATTCAGGCTTAAGTCCAGAATTCTAAGCTGTTCTAATTTAAGCACTTCATTATGATTATCCATCGGGTTATAAGTATCCCGAAAACCAATAAGGCTGTTTGTGGCCATATTTATGTGAATTCCGTAATTATCGCTTGTCGCATTTTTCAAAGCTTTATAACGCGTAAATTTAATAAGGGTTAGGGCATTATCGACATCCGCGTTAATAAACGATGCCTGATAATATTGGAAATATGCTCCAACTCCTACTCCAGCCAGTAACAGAAAAAGCGAAATTGTTATGATTACTTCTATCATGGAAAACCCCTTTTCGCATTTCTGATTTCGCATTTCTGATTTCGCATTCAAATTAGCATTTTTCATTTTGCAATTTGTATTTTGCGCTCTAGTTTTGCATTTCACATTTTTCATTTTACATTTTACGTTTATTTTTTATTCATCATGTAATCAGGGTAATCAATCATGGAAATCGGACTAATCAAGCGAATCATGGTCTATTTTGCGCTTATATTGGATATTAACTGGTAAATCGGACCGATTACGGTTACAACCAAGCCTGCTATCAGTAAGCCAAGTATCACCATTATCAAAGGCTCGATAATAGTTGTTATATTTTTCACATCATTATCAACAAGCCCTTTGTAATAATTTTTCATATATTCAATGACCTGAGGCAGTTTACCTGTCCGTTCACCGACATTTATCAATTTTACGAACATAGGTGGGAAATAAGATTGTTCCGGAAAACTTTGAGAAAGCGACATACCGCTTCTTATCCTGTTTACCATATATCTGATTTCATCCTGAAAAACTTTGTTTGCCATTACACTGCCTGTGATCTCAAGGCATCTGATGATTGTTATGCCGCTTGCGAACAAAGTGCCGAAATGCTGGCTTACCTGAGCGGTATTATAATTAAGGACTATATGGCCTATCATAGGTACTTTTATATAAAGAAGGTCGCGCAGTTTTTTAATTTTTGGGTTCCTTAATAAAATAATAAATGCCGCTATCACCCCAAATATAACTGCAAAAATCAGCATTAAATGTTCATTAACAAATTCTGTGATCTTAATCAATATACGGGTCGTCAAAGGTATCTCTGCGCCAAGGCTCTTAAAAATCGTTAAGATGCGTGGTATTACAAATAATACCAATACAAATATAAAGGTGAGCATTACAAACAGGATTATCTTTGGATAGATCAGGGCGCCTTTTACCTTGCTTCTGAATTTTTCATTATCTTCAAGATGGTCCGCAAGGTCATTCATCGTTTCAGGGAGCGAGCCAGCCTGTTCGCCGACGCGGATAATATTTACGTAAATTTCAGGAAATATTTTGGGAAATCTGTGCATCGCGGTTGAAAGCGATTGCCCGTTATTCAGGCTTTCTATAATGCTATCCAGCCTTGACTGAAAGACTTTATTTTTCGACTGATTTCTTAAAAATTTCACGGCTTCGAAAATAGTGACTCCTGCGCTTAGCATCACAGAAAGATGGCGTGTAAACTCCACAATTTCTCTGGGGGAAATAGTGCCTATTTCATTCAAACGCTGAATAAAGCTTTTTTTATTTTTTTTAATTTTTGTCAAAGCCTGTCTTTTAAGGTCGTCGGAAACAAACTGTTCTTCAGATGCTTTTTTTATGATATCCGATGGTTTAGTTTCTAGTGATAGGGTTGCCATGAAAATTTATTTTTGTAATTACATAAATAAACTCTAATTTCTAATATCTAAATTCTAAACAAACTCAAAATTCAAATACCCAAAATTGAAACGAATGATTAATATATTTAAAACTAGATTTGGAATTTGAATTTTGGTCATTAGAATTTATTTAGAGTTTAGGATTTAGAGCTTAGAGTTTAAGAAGTTAAGATTTAATAACTCTTATAACTTCTTCCAGAGATGTGATGCCGGACAGCGCTTTCTCAATACCGTTTTCAAGCATAGTAGTCATACCCTCTTTTATAGCCGCCGCTTCAATATCATCTGAACTTCCTCCTTCCAGAATAATTTTTTTAATATCATCTGTCATTTCAAGGGTCTCATATATTCCTATACGTCCTTTATAACCTGTGTTTCCGCATGACTTGCATCCCATTCCTTTATAAAAAATAAATTCATCATTATATTTAAGCTGGTTAATCTCATCCTCTGCGTAATACTTTAAAGCTATTTTTTTAACCAAATCGACTATATTTTTTGAATTATAAACCATTTTTAGGGTATCTGCAGAATATACCTGGCTTTGCATGCAATAAGGGCAAAGTTTTCTAAGAAGGCGCTGGGCTACCATTGAATTAATTGCGGCTGTCAGGAGGAATGGTTCTATGCCCATTTCTATTAAACGTGGTATGCCTACAGAAGCAGTATTGGCATGGAGCGTGGAAAAAACCATATGTCCGGTCATAGCTGATTCAACCGCAATCTGCGCGGTTTCCTGGTCGCGTATCTCACCCACTAAAATGGTGTCAGGATCCTGGCGCAGCAAAGACCTCAGCCCATTTGCGAAAGTGAGATTAGCTGCGTGATTAACCTGCACCTGGTTAATGCCTTCAATCCCGTATTCAATAGGATCTTCGATGGTAGCGATATTGATTTCGTCGGAAGTTATAAGTTTTATTATGTTGTACAAAGTGGTTGTTTTTCCCGATCCGGTCGGCCCTGTTACTATCATCATCCCATAAGGCTTGGTTGAATTGTTTATCACTTTTTTGTAATCCTCCTCGCTCAAGCCGGAATCAAGTAAGTTAACCGATTCCTCTATTTCAGTCAGTAAACGCATCACAACTTTTTCCCCAAAGTGTGTCGGCAGGATCGATACGCGGAATGCTATGGAATCGTTGTCGAGCTTAATGGAAATACGCCCGTCCTGAGCAGCGCGCGTTTCATCTATCCTTAAACCCGCCAATATTTTACAACGCGTTATAAGGGATTCATGGATTATCTTAGGGAAATTGACAACCACATGAAGCACGCCGTCAATCCTGTAACGGACAACAGTGTGCTGTTTAGTGGCTTCAATGTGTATGTCTGACGCGTGCTGCCTATAAGCATGCAAGAGGATAGCGTCAAAAATCTTAACAATATCCACTTCCTCCTCCATAAGCTCAGGGGCGACCTCTTCCTCTTTTCTTTCCTGTTCTTTCTGGTACCTCAGATGTTCAGGCAGCATGTTAAGGAAAATATGCTTAAGTTCCTGGTGATATTTTCCAATAATATTTTTAATGTTGCTGATCGTCGTGTAATATACAACGGCCTCGCGACCGGTCTTTTTTTCAATGTCATGTATCATTTCCAGATCAAACGGATTAGCAGTCGCGATTTTGATCTGATTCAGGTATTCATCTATCCCAAAAGTAATAATACCAAGGTTAAGAGCGATATTCTCCGATATGATTTCCAGAACTTCGTTGGGAATTTCGACCCTGGAAAGATTTATATACGGGTAGCCGATTATATCCGCAACAAGCCTTCCCAATTCCTCATCGGAAAGCATGTGCTTGTTTTCGACAAGGTCATATAAGGACATGTTTGTCGCCCTTGATTCTTCAAGCAATGCGCTAATCGCTGATTCGTCAATTTTTTTTGCTTTAAGGCCTTCAATAAGTTTTTGGGAATCTACTTTCATAAATAAAAAACGGGGAAATTATTAAACAATAAGGATTTAAGTTTCGTTTTCTTTAGGCACTGATTCTGCCGTCTGTAAACTTTTTGTTGGTATCTGCGCGATTTTTTGCCCGCAGTTGTTACAGAAATGCGAATTACGGTTTAAAATCATGTGGCAGCGCGGGCACTGAATCACTTTTAGTGCTGATTGCGCTTCGCTTTCGGAAAGCGATTTGATCTGGCTCTGGAGCTCAGCCAGGACTTTATCAAGTTCCGCTTTTTGGTCTTTATGGCTGATTATGATCTGAACTAAATCTTCCATTTTCATAAGCTGTTTTACAAAAATGTTGTCCACATCGACAGAAGCCATTTTTACCAAATCTTGCGGCCCTTTTAACCTGGTGTAAATAACCACGGGGATCTTTGTTTTTCCTCTTTTAAGCGCATTTAAAAAATAGTATCCGTTTATGACTGGAAGGATTATTTCAAGAATAATCAGATCTATTTTCATTTCTGCGATTTTTTTTAGCGCCTGTTTGACGTTCGGCACAAAAATAAAATTTAATCCATATTTCCCTTTGATTTCATGATGATCCAGGTAATCCTGCATATTCCGGGCCAATTCCCTGTCATTATCGACCATCAGTATATTTTTTTCTGTTGTTGTTTTGATTTTGTCCATTGCTTATTTGTAACTTTTAATTTGTAACTTGTAATTGATAATGGCTTATCATGCAATCCTGTAATCCCGATAATCCATCCGGTAAATCCGTATAATCCTTTAATCCGCGGTCAAAATTCCATGAACACATCGATTAATTCACGGTTAACCGCATAAGTCAGCGCCATTTCTTTGGTGATCTTCCCTTCTTCCACTAACTGGGCAAGGCATTGTTCAAGCCGAACCATCTTAGCTTCCTCTCCTTCCTCACCTGCACCCTGAAGCGCGTTGTATATCTGCTCGCTTTTTTCCGAACGGATTATGTTCCTTATGGCATCAGTGACTATAAGCTGTTCATAGGCAAAAACCAGTTCTCCATTTATACCAGGAACCAAACGCTGTGAAATGACTCCGCTTAATGTGCTTGCCAATTGTATGCGGACCTGTTTCTGTTTCTGCTCCGGAAAAGCATCTATGATCCTGTCTATAGTCTGAGCTGAATTGTTTGTATGCATTGTAGAAAGGACCAAATGTCCTGTTTCGGCTAATGTAACCGCTGTCTGGATGGTCTCATAATCCCTCATCTCGCCTATCATGATGATATCCGGATCTTCACGCATTGAAGCGCGTAAAGCGTTTTGAAAAGAAGAGGCGTGCGTACCGACCTCACGTTGTTCAATAAGCGATTTTTTATTTTTAAAAGCGTATTCGATAGGGTCTTCGATGGTGATTATATGCGTAGCCCTATGCTCATTTATGTGGTTCAGAATAGCTGCCAAAGTGGTGGATTTACCCTGGCCTGTAGGACCGACAACCAGGAAAAAACCTTGTCTGTAATTTTCGGCAATATTACGAAAAACAGGAGGAAGGCCAAGCTGTTCAAAACTTAAAATTCTATTCCTTACCAGGCGCAAGCTTATTGAAATGCCGTTTAGCTGCCGATAAACATTCCCGCGGAAACGGTAATCATCGCCATAGCCAAACGCGAAATCAGTATTTCCATGCTTCACGTAATATTCATACTGGATCTCATTCATGTATTGCTTAAATTCCGAAGTGCCTTCCATAAGCTGGAAAATCTCAGCGTCTTCGACCTCAAGAAGATTATTGCAAACCCTGATAATAGGTTTTTGCCCTGTCTGGAAATGGATGTCAGAGGCATTGTTGTTGATAGCCAAATCCAGTATTTTTGTAAAATTCGTGTTCATTTTTTATTTATTCTTAAATTTTTTCTTAAATTTATAATCTTAATATTATAACATATTTATTATTGGAATTCAATCCTAAAAACCGAAATTGTAATAAGTGATGATAAATGATAAAGTTTTACACGAATTATAATCATTTTGAGACTTCGATAGACTTCGCTGGATTTCGTTGGATATCTCTGGATACCAATCAATCGAAGTCAATCGAAATCCATCGATATCTATCGATATATGAAAAAACAATACTTAATAGCCATCATCGCCCTGATTTTATTGCTGGGATCAGGTATTTTTATTTATTACAAAAATAATACCTCTCTAAACAAGTCCATTAAGGCAAGTGAGGGGGATCTTATATTAAAAAATATTTCTAAAGCGGACCTTAGGGTAATAACAAACCAAAATGAGGAAATAACTATCAACCTTATCGGATCGGCCGAAGAGCTGAAAAAAGTTGTTTTCAATAAAGTCGAGGATGGAGTAATGCAATTTAGCCTTCCTGATGATTCTAGGGGCATTAGGGGATCGGTAACCGTCCCTCAAAACGTAAAAATCATCGACCTTGATCTTCCGGTTGGTGTTGATTTTATAGTTAACCAGTCACCTGTTAAAAAAAATGGTCAATTCATTTATCCTTCCAGGGGCGGATCCTCCGGCGGCAGGAAAACCGGTGGTAATGGGGGCGGGAGCGGAACAGGCGGCGAGGGTGAAGGTGAAGGCGAAGGAGAAGGTGAAGATGGTGGAGATAATCCTCCCACACCACCACCGCCCGAACAGCAATTGTTCAAATGCGGGAATCTGATAATAGATGCCGGAGAAGAATGCGATGACGGGAATCGAAGATCAGGCGATGGTTGTTCCGATCTATGTAAAATTGAACAAGAGCCTCCGGAACAACAATTATTCAAATGCGGCGATCTTGTATTAGATGCGGGAGAAGAATGCGATGACGGAAATCGAAGATCAGGAGACGGTTGTTCCGATCTCTGCAAAATTGAAGGATCATTTTGCGGTAATCTCATAATCGGTCCTAGTGAGGAATGCGATGATGGAAACCGAATTAATGGCGATGGATGTTCATCGAACTGCAAGCTTGAGACATTGCCGTCCGTTTGCGGTAACTCAATCATTGAAAGCTTTGAAGAATGCGATGACGGAAATCTGATCGACGGGGATGGTTGTTCATCAAGGTGCCGAACTGAAGCATCAAAATATTCCAGATGCACAATCGAAATAAGGCAGGAAGAGAGGAACCAATGCTGTCAGGAAGTGAATGCCGATGTTCCGCATGAAGATTGCGAAGGCTATTGGCTTTTTGATTATCTTACAAGGCTTTGTTTCTGGCATTGTCCTCCTGTAGATTGCAGCGCCCCTGACTCACAGGCTGAAAAAGATTCATGCTGCGTGACTCAAAACGAAAATGAACCTACACCGCCATGCGCAGGCGACTGGATTTATGACACTGAAAAACTGGCCTGTCTTTATAAATGCACTGATTTCAGCAAAGGCTATGAACATACCGATGAGGAAATCGATGAAACAACCAAATACTGCACTAACACATACACTGACCCATATGATGTAAACAAATGCTGTGATGATTACTTAAAACATCCTCTTTCTCTCGGTCCGCGTCCTGGATTTCCGGATTGTATAGGCAAATGGTCTATAAAACCCGGCACAACCCAATGCAAATTTGAATGCTCAAGTTATGAAGAAATGCAACAGATACTTAAAGAGCTTAAGGCTAATTCGGAGCAGGAGGAATAACTTTTCTAAATTCGCATTTCTGATTTCGCATTCTCATTTGAACATTTGGCATTTATTTCATTTTCATTTCGTATAAAAGCATTGTGGTAAATCACGCACGCTGAGATATAACTTAATTAAATCTAATAATGAAAAAACAAGATATAAAACGTAAATGGGATCTATTAACGAAAGAAAAAAGAGACAGCAGTATAAAAGAAATAATTTATCATTTTAAAACTGAAAGGAATGAAGATATTGGAGTAATTGCATCTGGGGACTTTTTGGATTTCTTTTTACAATTGATAGGAGAAGAAATTTACAATAAAGGAGTTAAAGATTCAAAAGCAATTCTAAAACAACGTTTTGAAGATTTAGATATTGATCTAGAATTACTGCTTATTAGATAGTGTGCATGACATCCTTCAGAACACCGTTTTATTCGATGCTAATTTAAATTTGGACTGTGATTACATGATTAATTTGATTTTCATGATTACAAATAAATTTAATGTAAAATGAAAAATATCAAATGCTAAATAAAATGCGAAATCAGAAATCAGAAATGCGAAATGAATATTGTTGTAATATAAAAGCCTGTCGGTTATAATAAATGCGCTTCAAATAGGCTATTTTTATTTCCCCTCCTATGGAATTATTAGACGGCAAAGCATTGTCCGCTCAGCTGATCGATTCCGTAAAAGAAGAGGCTTTTAAACTGAAACCTGTGCTTGCCGTGATTTTAGTCGGCGAAAATCCCGCTTCTTTGACGTATGTAAAAAATAAGCAAATAGCCTGTGAAAAGGCGGGTATTAAATATATTGAACGCCGTTTCTCTGACACCATCACACAAAAAGAATTATTGGCGGAGATAAATGACATAAACCAGGATTCCTCAATAAACGGGCTTCTTGTACAGCTTCCTTTGCCAGACCAGATTTATGTGCCTGATATCATCCGCGCTATCGACCCAAAAAAAGATGTCGACGGTTTCCACGCGTATAATCTTGGAAAAATGTTTTTGAGCCCTGAGTTTGAAGATCTTCCTCCGGCTACGCCATCCGGAATCGTAAAACTTTTAGACCATTACAACATTCCGATACAAGGTCAGGAAGTAGTGGTCGTTGGACACAGTAATATCGTTGGCAAGCCGATCAGTATCATGATGCTTAACCGTAACGCCACAGTTACAACCTGCCATATTTACACAAAAGATCTCGCGAAACATACAAAACGCGCGGATATTCTTATCGTGGCTGTAGGTAAAGCGGGTCTTATAACCGGTAAAATGGTGAAAAAAGGCGTTGTGGTTGTAGATGTAGGCACAAACCGGAATGCCGAAGGCAAGTTATGCGGAGATGTGGATTTTAAAACTGTTTCCAAAAAAGCAAGCTACATCACTCCTGTTCCCGGCGGTGTTGGCCCTATGACGATTGCTGCTTTGATACTGAATACTGTGAATGCGACTAAACGGCAACATATGAGTACATTTCGCAATTCGAATTTCTGATTTCGCATTCAATTTAGCATTTTTCATTTTACATTTTACATTTTTATTCAGAATTAAAATTTATAAATGCTAAATATCAAAATGAGAATGCGAAATGCGAATTCTGAAATGCGAAAAATATAATATTAATTTGAAAAACTATGTGTGGAATTATCGGAATCATCCAAAATACACCAGTGGTCCAAGATCTGTATGATGGACTTATTGTCCTTCAGCACAGAGGGCAGGATGCGGCCGGAATGGCTACGTATAACGGAGGTCAAATACACCTTAAGAAAGGTAATGGCTATGTGCGTGATGTATTCCGAACAAAAAATATCTTGCGCCTTCAGGGCAATATGGGTGTTGGCCATGTGCGTTATCCCACAGCTGGCTGTAGCAGTGAAGAGGAAGCGCAGCCGTTTTATGTGAACGCGCCTTTTGGAATCGCTTTAGCGCATAATGGGACTTTGACAAATTACGAAAAACTGAAAAAGGAAGTACATCATATAAACCTAAGGCATTTAAACACATCATCTGATTCCGAAGTTCTTCTGAATATTTTGGCCTTTGAGTTAAGCCATGAGGCAAAACATAGGATCTCGAAGCTTACTCCTGACCAGATATTTAAGGCTGTAAAACGGGTTTTACGGCGGGTTGAAGGCGGTTACGCGGTCATAGCCATGATCGTGGATCACGGGATCCTTGCATTCCGCGACCCTAATGGCATACGCCCGCTTACTATAGGAATCCGTAATACCGGAGCAAAGACAGAATATATGATGGCTTCTGAAAGTGTGGCGATCCAGACTCTTGGCTATAAAATCTTAAGGGATGTCGCACCCGGAGAAGCTGTTTATATCGACAAAACCGATGGATTTTTCTTTAAACAATGTGTAAAAGCCCAGTTCCGGCCTTGTATTTTTGAATTTGTTTATCTCGCCCGTCCGGACAGCCTTATCGATAACATAAGCGTTTATAAAACACGTTTAAGGATGGGGCAATATCTGGCTCAACAGATAAAAAAAGATAAATTGCATATTGATGTTGTAGTGCCGGTGCCTGAAACTTCACGGCATATTGCCATAACACTGGCGGGTGCGCTGAGAGTTAAATACAGAGAAGGTTTCATTAAAAATCGGTATATCGGACGGACTTTTATTATGCCGAACCAGGAGGCGCGTAAAAAATCCATTCGCTATAAGCTTAATCCGATTCCGCTGGAATTCAGGAACAAGAACGTGCTTTTGGTCGATGACAGTATTGTACGGGGAAATACATCAAGGCAGATTATTGAAATGGTGCGTGAAGCAGGCGCGAAAAAAGTTTATTTCGCTTCCGCTTCTCCGCCATTAATTAATCCCTGTGTTTACGGAATAGACATGCCTGTAAGAAAAGATTTTATCGCGAATCAGTTAAGCCGTGATGAGATCTGCAAAATGATAAAAGCGGATAAGCTTTATTACCAGAAATACGAAGATCTGGAAAAATCCGCTCACCTGGGAAACCGGAAAATCAGAAAATTCTGCTGGGCATGTATGGGCGGGAAATACCCTGCCGGAAATATTACCGAGGAGGTTCTGGAAAGGGTCGAACAACAGAGATCTGTTTGTGAGATGCCTGAGAATGAGGAGCAGATGACCTTACTCTGATTTACACGCCCCACTGAATTCATCCTGTATTCTGTAGCTCTTGATTTTGAAAAACACAAAACACAAATTGCACAAAACCCAAAGTTTGGTAAGTTTGTGAATTTCGTATTTTGTTTGGACTATTTGTGAAATTTGTGCAATTTGAACTTTGTTTGTAATGTTTGTGTCATTTGTGAATTTTGGGAAATTTATAAAAAATTCGGATTTCGAATTTTTTCAAAAAGGATTTCATGATATTCTTGCATAAAAGAAATATGAAAAACCTGATTGAAAAAATCAAAGACGCAAAACTTGTCGGGCGCGGTGGCGCTGAATTTCCTACCGCGACAAAATGGGAGATGACGAAAAAAGCCAAAGGCCATCCGAAATACGTTATCTGCAACGCAAGTGAGGGTGAATTGGCGGTTTTCAAAGATCTTTATATTTTGAAAAATTTTTCGGAAGACGTAGTGAAAGGGATGGTTCTGGCTATGGATTTCCTGAAAACCAAAGAAGCTTATTTTAATATCAATGAATCTTATTTTAAAAAGGTGATAAATAAGCTGCATCCGATACTTCTGAAATATGAAAAAAAAGGTTACAGGTTTACGATTTATAAAGAAGAACCGAGCTATATAGGTGGCGAAGAAACAGCGCTTTTAAATGCCATTGAAATGAAACGGATCGAGCCTCGTATGAAACCGCCATTTCCAGTTGAGGCGGGACTTTTTTCTAAACCGACTTTGATCCATAATGTCGAGACGCTTTTTAATGTAGCTAAGGTTGCTGAAGGAAAATTCAAGCCAAAGCGTTTTTACAGCATTTCAGGAAAAGTCAGGCACCCGGGGGTTTATTATCTTGATGATAGCCTGACTGTAAATCAGGTTTTAGAGGCGACAAAGAATCTGCCGAAGTTTGATTTTTTTGCGCAGATAGGCGGAGGCGCGAGCGGACTTGTCATCAATCAGACGCAAGCAAATGCTCAAAAAATGATCGGCGCAGGTTCCTTGCAGGTTTTCCCGACAACTATTAAACCAAGAAAAATGCTGATGGACTGGTTTAAATTTTACGCGAAACAGAGTTGCGGCAAATGCACGCCATGCAGGGAAGGTTCTTACCAGTTATGGCAACTTGTAAAGAATCATAAAGAAGTCCATTGGGATAAGATTATGCCAATCGTGGAAGCTATGGGTAAAACCTCGTTCTGCGCGCTGGGGAAATCGATAATTATTCCTGTGAAGAGTTATCTTACTAATGTTTTGAATAAAAAGCTGTAATTATAATTAAACCTACGGGCTACAAATTACAATGAACAAATCCCAATATACAAAAAATATACAAATTACAACTTCAATAAACAAATTGTTATTTGTAATTTGTTATTGTAATTTTTTTGTAAATTGTTCATTGTAATTTGTAATTTTTATGCCAAATAAAATCACAATCAACATCGACGGCAAAAAGATAGAATGCCTCCCGAATGAGACGGTACTTCAGGCTGCTATAAGGCATGATATCGATATCCCGCATTTCTGCTACCACGAGGACTTACCGATCGACGTGCATTGCAGGACATGTTTAGTGGAAGTGAAACCTAACGGAAAAATCACGACGTCCTGCAATCTTAAAGCCGAACCGGGGATGAAGATTCTGACAAATTCGCCTGCTGTTAAAAAGCTTCGCGATGAAAACCTGGAACTTCTGCTTGCTGACCATAAAAAGATGTGCCCGAAATGCCTGAAAGGATATTTTTGCAGGACCCTTCGTTTCATGAAAAAATTTAAAATCTCAGGCGAGAAATACCACCGCGATCCTATTTCAGATCCGATTCATAAAATGGTTATCGCAGCTGAATTCGACCCTCAGCAATGCATTTCCTGCAACAAATGTGTGGAGATGTGCCATCGGATCGGCGTTAATTTTTTAAGGCTGGCTGGTAAAGGTTCACAAACGCATCTCGCTTATAATCCTGATCCAAAAGTCGACTGTGTTTACTGTGGCCAGTGCACAGCTCATTGCCCTGTCGCAGCCGTTAGGGAACAGGACCATATTACTGCTGTTGAAAAATTGTTAAAAAATAAAGGAGATAAAATCCTCATCGCGCAGATGGCGCCGTCAGTACGCGCCAGCATCGGAGAAGAATTTGGACTTAAACCTGGTACAAATATGGAAGGGCAGATGTACACTGCCCTGCGGAAACTTGGCTTTGATCATGTTTTCGACGCGAACATGGGCGCTGACATAACTACTTATGTCGAAGCGATGGAACTGGCTGAGCGGTTAAAAAATGGCGGGCCGTTACCCATGTTCTCTTCCTGTTGTCCGGGATGGGTGAAATATGCCGAATTCTATCATCCGGAAATTCTTCATCACCTCACAAAAGCGCGCTCACCGCATATCCATTCAGGCGGAGCCTATAAGACCTGGTGGGCCAAAAAAGCTGGTGTTAATCCTAAAAAAATCGTTATTGTTTCTCTTATGCCATGCACTTCCAAAAAATATGAGGCAGGTTTTGATAAACTGAAAATCAACGGAATGTATCCTGTGGATTATGTGCTTACAACGCGCGAGGCGGGAAATCTGCTAAAAAAACATAATATAAATCTGCCTAAACTTAAACCAGGCAAAGTCGACTGGCCTGGCACTTATTCCGGAGCAGGCGCGATTTACGGAGCTTCAGGAGGAGTTATGGAATCCGCACTTCGGTCAGCTTATTACTTTGTAACGGGAAAAGAGCTTAAAAATGTGAAATTTGAATCGGTACGCGGCATGAAAGGGATAAAAGAAGCCGAGATAAAAATGGGTAATAAAAAAATCCGCGTAGCTGTTGCTGCGACCGCTAAGAATTCCTCAAAGCTTATCGCGGAAGTGAAAAAACATCCAAAGAAATATACTTATATTGAGATGATGGCCTGCCCAGGCGGATGCATCGGCGGCGGGGGACAGCCTTATCCGAATTCGGAGCGTATCATCTGGGAACGGATTAAAGCTCTTTACAGGATCGATGATAAAATGAAAATACGAAAAGCTCATAAAAACCCCGCTTTAATCGATTTTTTTGAAAATTACGTGGCGAAACTGCCTAAAGGAAAACAGCATGAATTATTGCTGACGCATTATTCAAGGAAAAGAAAATTTGAATAACCTGATATATCCGAATATTAAGCTTTTTTGACCCTTAGCGAGGCACGCCACCCGAAGCGCGGATCGCGATTCCCGGCACTGCGCCCGCGGACGTGCACGACAGCGCCATTACGGTAACCGCGCAAAGCGCGGCCAGTTCTTTTTCGTTCTTCTGGATCCGTTTTAAGCCAGCTTACGGATTTTAAATCATACTTACCTGTTTTCTGCATGTCCTTATAAGCATCGCCGCTTTGCATGTCCGCACCGAATGCCAAGGCTTGGGCGGCTGCCTGGTCAGCATCCAGATTTCTGCGGCCGGAAGGAGATTCCGCGGAACGGTCTTCAAAAACAAATTCATCACCGTCTATGCCGATTACCTGAGGTTCGCCACCGGTTTCTTCAAGTTTTTGAAGAGCATACAGCTTTTCAGGTGCCGTGCGCAGGGATTTTTCAACATCGGCAAAATCCATCGCTTTGCGGCTCTTCTCGTTTGCTGGCAGTTCAAAACGGGTTTTAAGCGTATTAACGAGCCTGTCAGCCTGTTCGGGGGTAAGCTCGCGTTTTTCTGCAGTTTTAAGAGTATCAGTCACATCCGCACGGACATCCTCACCTGCTTCTGAAAATTCGGCAAGCTGTTGGCGCTGTTCGGGTGAGAGGTTAGCCCTCTCTGTTTTCAGGACAGAAAGCGCCAGTTCGATTGAATCTTTAGACATGATTAAATTTGTTATGAATATTATTACGTTTTTAGTTTAACACATAAATATATAATCTGTCAAGCCTTTGAGCAATATTTGGCTATATTTTGGAATATCAACTTTATAAAGTTGCAGTATTTTGCATAACTTTATAAAGTTTGGTAATATAAACCTGTCCTGTTAATTTAAACATATGAACACTCGTCAAAAATTAGAGATTATTAAAAAAATGCTGGGGCTGACCCAAACCAGACTGGCTGATAAATTCGGCGTATCTTTTGCCGCGTTTAACGGCTGGTGGACAGGCAAATCCGAGCCGCGGCCAAAGATGCGGGCTAAAATAGACGGGTTATTTTTAGAAGTGACCGGACAAAAAATAATTTCTGCTGACCAGCTTACTGCTAAAAAACAGGCTCTGCGGTTAAAATCAGGAAAATATAAAAACGTTGTGAGTGAAATTCTGAATAATCCGGATATTCGCGATCAATTTATCTTAAAACTCACGTATAACAGCAACAGTATTGAAGGCAGTACTCTTACTGAACCCGATACGGCGGCAATCCTTTTTGATAACGCGGCTTTGCCCAATAAAAGTCTGACTGAGCAACTGGAAGCAAAAAATCACCAAACCGCCTTAAATTATTTATTTGATCATATCGCCAAAAAAGGGGAAATCGACGAAGAATTCATACTTAAACTCCATAGCATTCTCATGAACAGCGTCCGTCCGGATGCAGGCGTTTACCGCAATCACGCCGTCAGGATTACTGGTGTCAATTTGCCGACCGCGAATTATATAAGCGTTCCAAAATTAATACCGGAGGTTATGGCCAGAATTACTGGAAAAACCAGGGATATCATTGCATTATCAACAGGTATCCACAGCAGATTTGAACAGATCCATCCCTTTTCCGATGGCAACGGCCGTGTAGGAAGATTGCTCATGAACGCAATGCTGCTGAGCGCGAATTTCGCTCCCGCGATAATCCATCATGAACAGAAACAACTTTATTACACTTATCTTTATAAAGCACAGACTAAAGAAGACCATAGCCAGCTGGAAGATTTTCTATGCGAAGCTGTTACGGATGGGTTTAAAATTTTAGAGCGTACGGATGTAAGATAATCATTTTTTCGGGTGTTTTTCCTTGATATCAGCTTTAACGGTTTTTATGTTTTTCTGAATCACAAAAATCTGTATAATACACAGGCAATATTTCATAAAATACAAAATATGAAAATCCTCCTTGTCGGTAACGGCGCGCGCGAGCATGCGATGGCTGAAGCGCTTAAGAAATCACCGAAATGCAATGAACTTCTTGTATACGCTAGCGCGGTAAATCCTGGAATCCGCGACCTTGCCAGCATATACCATGTCGGCGACATTAAAAACATGAAAGCTATTCAGGAATTCGCGGTTGAAAATAAGCCTGATTTCGCGATCATCGGTCCAGATAATCCGATTGCTGATGGGGTGGTGGATATTCTGGCGCTGATCGGAATACCATGCGCGTCGCCTACTAAAAAAATGGCGCAGATCGAAAGTTCCAAATCTTTTACCCGTGAACTGCTTCAGAAATACAACGTGCCGGGCGGACCGAAATTCAGGACTTTCACATCAGAGGAAGGCATGATGGAATTCGCTACTGAACTCGGAGAAATCGTTGTGAAGGCCGATGGGCTTAAGGGCGGAAAAGGAGTTCATGTTATGGGCGACCATTTTAAGACTTTGGAAGAAGGTGTGGAGTATGCTAAGAAATGCCTGGATGAAGACGGAAAAGTAGTCATTGAGGAAAAATTCGTAGGCCAGGAATTCAGTTTTATGAGCTTTGTCGACGGGGAACATGTGGTTGATATGCCGCCGATACAGGACCACAAACGCGCTTATGAAGGGGATGTGGGGCCTAACACTGGCGGTATGGGAACTTATAATTATCCTGGAAATCTGCCTTTTCTTACAGAAAAAGATCTGGAAGACGCTCATAATATCAATGTTCAAACTGTGAAAGCGTTAAAACAGGAGCTTGGTGAACCGTATAAAGGTGTGCTTTATGGAGGCTTTATCGCAGTGAAAGACGGTGTGAGGTTAATCGAGTACAACGCGCGTTTCGGTGACCCTGAGGCGATGAACGCGCTTTCACTTTTGGAAACGGATTTTGTGGATATCTGCATGGCAATAATAAAAGGAAATCTTGATACACTTGGCGTCTGGTTTTCCAAAAAAGCCACTGTCTGCAAATACGCTGTTCCAGAAGGATATCCTTCTAACCCAGCAAAAGGAGACCGAATTGTAATCGGCCAGCTTCCAGAGGGGGTGAGGGTTTATTTCGCCGCGGTTGATGAAGTCGACGGGCAATTGGTGATGACAGGTTCTCGGGCCGTCGCGTTTGTAGGAATCGGAGATACGATTGAAGAAGCTGAAAATCTTGCCCAGCAGGGTGTTGAAAGCGTTGAAGGACCGATTTTTTACAGAAAAGACATTGGAACACAGGAACTTATACAAAAAAGGGTGGAGATGATGAAGAGCTTACGCTCTTAAGCTCTAAACTCTAATATCTAAACTCTAAACAAGCGCAAAATTCAAATTATAAAATTCAAAACAATTAAAAAATTAATTATAAATATGTTTTGGAATTTGAATTTTGGTGATTAGAATTTGTTTAGATTTTAGGATTTAGAGTTTAGGATTTTAAAAAAATGAAGATAAGTTTGAAGATGACCGGGTGCAAAAATAACCGCTATGAATTAGATAAAATTCAGGAGTGGGCTGTTAGGAACGGAATCGGAATCGCGCTTGATGAAGAGGCGGATTTTTCGATTATAAACACATGTACGGTAACACAGGCCGCAGACAGAAAATCTCGGCAATTGATACGAAAAACGAAGAACCAGAATCCGAAATTAAAAACTATCGTATTCGGATGTGCGGCGCGGGTGCAGAAGGAAGAATTTAAAAAAATAAAAGAAATCGATTATCTGCTTCCTGATATGAAGGCGGTTATTGAGTTATTAAAAAAACCCCTCAATAACCGAACGTGGACAATCGATTGTCCACGTTCAGATATTAGGAAACTGTCTCATTCCCGCGCGTTTGTGCAGATACAGGATGGGTGTGATAATTTTTGCTCCTATTGCATAATCGGCACAGCTCGGGGAAAATCAAAAAGCCGGCCATCTGATGAAATAATCGATGAGATAAACGAATATGTTAAAAACGGATTCAATGAAATCGTGCTCACCGGAATAAATATTGGTGCGTATGGATGCAGTGTTACCACAAAACCAGACGAAAGCAGGCTTGCTGAACTGCTGGAAAAGATACTCAAGGAAACTGATGTTATGAGAATCCGATTGAGTTCGATGGGGCCGGAATACTTTTTTAGTTATGAGTTAAGAGTTAAGAATTATGAATTAAATGAAAAATTAATTGAAATCCTAAAAAATCCGAGGGTGTGCAGGCATATTCACCTTTCCGCACAATCGGGTTCGGATAGCGTTCTAAAAAGAATGAGGAGAAATTATTCAGTCGCGAAGATGGATAAGATTATCGAACGTCTGAAAAAGGATATTCCGGGAATCGCGATTACTGCTGATATTATTGTCGGATTTCCAGAGGAAACGGATTCAGAATTCCGTGAGACAGCTGACTTCATTACACGAAATAAATTCGCGAAAGTCCACATATTCCCCTATTCCATTCGCAAGAACACGCTTGCCGCAAAAATGGAACAGGTGCCTGACGAAATTAAGAAAAAACGGACATCTGAATTACAGAAAATATCTGACAAGCTCAGGTCAGATTTTATAAAAAGCCAAACAGGAAAAATAGTATCAGTTTTATGGGAACTTGATGAATCAGGCTTAACTGATAATTATATTACTGTGAAGATGTTTGGGAAAAAACCCGCAAGATCAGTTAGCGCTGTAATGCTTTCAAAGAATAATGTATTAATAGATTAAGCGATCTCTAATATCTAATCCCTAATTTCTAATATCTAATTTTGTTGAACAGAATATCCGACTGGCAAAATTAGATATTAGGCATTAGATATTAGAGATTTTGTTTGTATTAGGCAGGGATGACCCTTATCCTTTTATCTATATTCGTCCGCAAGGTATGTTCAATAAATTCCAGCGTCCCTGAAGTCGCAAGCGGGCAACCGTGGCACGCGCCGTAATATTTAATAATCACTTCCCAACCGACAATATCCATTATCTCCAAACCCCCGCCATGTGACATAAGCATGGGGAGCACGTCTTTTTCCAGGGCTTTGTTAATAAGTTTTATCTGCTTGTCGATTTCGATTTTATTGAAGGGCTTTTTCATCAAACTTATTGGTGACCTGATTGGTGATCTGCTCCGATATAACATCGGAGCGGACGACCTAATTGGTGAATTTCTGTATAGTCCCGATTAGGTCACCCATTAGGTCACCGCCCGATAGGGCAGGTCACCCATTAGATAAATTATTAGCTTCACTCTCCATCTTATCCTTAATCGCGTGTATCTCATCAAGTAATTTCACAAAATCCTCTTTTGGCATTACGCTTGTGCCGACAAGGCCAAGTTTAAGGTTAAGGTCTTTTTTCTTAAAAAGCTGGCTTAAAAACCAGAAACCGCCGAAGAAATAAATAAACATTATCGGCGCCACCATCGATATCCCAATAAAACTTACTCGGATTGTCAGCAAAAAGTCATAAAGCCCGTGGGTGACCATGGAAAGCAGTAACCCGGTCACAAACATCTGGTCGTGATATACCTGTGACCTTCGCAGGTGTAAAACTTTTTTCAGGAACTGCAAAACAGGATGGGTTATTTTTTTCATATATTGGATTTTGAGCATTGGAGAAGCGAAAAAAGCCATTCCATAGTAATAGCCGAGAATCCCTGAACATAGCATATGCACCATTGTCACGATTGTCACACGCATCAAAGCGAATACAAAGAAATTTCCAATGCTCAGGTCACCCCAATGCTGGCTAAAGTAAACTATATTCTCAAAAAACGCGAATCCAAGGGCGCTTATAATGGCTAGTTCGATAACATCATCGATGGATTTAAAATAGCCATGGCCGATCAATCTCATAATCCAGAACTTCACATATTCCTCGATTACGCCGACGCCCACAAAGCTTAGAAAAAGAGCTAAGATAGGGCGTGAAGAAAATATGGTTTGTAAGTTTTCTTTAAAATTAACAGGATTTACCTTAAAGAAAATCAGATTGACCGTCTGGTCCCAGTAGCCCTGATAAATTAATATCAGCTTTGCGGCAACCATACCTCCGATAAACACTATAGCGACAATCCATTTATTTGTTCGATGCTTGCCCAAAAAAAGGTAAAGCCAAATTATGGCGGGGACTACTGCAATGATGAAAACTATTATGGATTTGAACATCTTACTTTGTTTGGTTCACGAACATTATACTGAAAAACGCAAAATTCACAAAATTCACAAATGTTCACAAACAAACTTTCCAAAACACAAAATTCACAAACTGACCAAACTTTGGGTTTTGTGCAATTTGTGTTTTGGGCTTTTATTAAGGTTTGTGCTTTGTGTAATTTGTGTATTTTGTGAATTTCTTTTTATGATAGTTCAGTCGCGATATAGTGGCATCCCAGGCTTTGAGTACGATTAAGGCACGCCTGAATAATTTTGTAACAGACCATCTGGCGATGCTGAATGCGGTAATCGCGGGCCGGTATTTCAGCTATCTCTTTCAGAGCTTCTTTAAGTCCGTCTATGGTGCGCACAATCCCGACGCGCCCCCACATTATCTGACCTATCCGTTTTGCATAAGCGATTACCTGAGGCAATGGTTCCATTATGATTTTAGGCGTATCCAGCTGAATATCAGTATTTATTATAGGATCTTCCATTAATTCTTTCTTTTTGGCTATACACCTCCCAACAGCTTCGCCAAAAACCAGACCCTCAAGAAGGGAATTTGATGCCAAACGGTTCGCGCCATGGACCCTCGCGCACGCCACTTCGCCAACGGCAAATAATCTGGACATTTCTGTTTCACCGTTAAGGTTTACGGGTATACCTCCGCATGCGAAATGCGCAACGGGAGTAATCGGAATAAGATCTTTTATCAAATCATAGCCATATTGTTTAAGGCGTTTTGTTATATTCGGGAACCGTTTTTTGACTTCCCTTTCATTCAAATACCGCATATCCAAATACACAGGCCCGTTCATCATTTCAAAATATGTCGCGCGAGTAACAATGTCCCGGGGGGCGAGTTCAGCCCTTTTGTCATACTCTTCCAGAAAACTTGCTTTCTGGGAATTCACGATTTTCGCGCCAAAACCCCTCAGAGTTTCAGAAAGGAGAAAATATCTTCCGTCATCGTATTTATCCAAAGCAGTTGGGTGGAACTGTATAAATTCCATATCTTCAAGTTCCAACCCCGCATTTACTGCCAAAGCCAGACCGTCACCCGCTGAAGCGCGGGTGTTGCTGGTCTTCTCAAAAAGCTGGCCAAGCCCGCCTGTAGCTAAAATTGTGAATTTCGCAAAAAAAGGTTCTATCTGTTCTCCATCAATCGGTCGTACAAAAGCGCCCTTGCAAGAATTCTCATGGATAATTAGTTCAATCGCGTCAGTATCTTCTTTTATCTCAATGTTTTTGGCTTTAAGAACAGCTTTGATCAGGTGATTCAGAATATCCTGGCCGGTAAAATCGCTTGTGCGCCAAACACGCGCCTCGCTATGCCCGCCTTCCAGAGCCGGTTCTTTTTTAAATTTAACGCCCAAAGATTCCATAAAACGTATGGCTCTTGGCGCGTGTTCGACAAGATACCGGACAGCGTCACGGTTACCGTGTTGCACTCCAGCATTCATCGTATCTTCAATATGTTTTTTGAAACGGTCGGTTTTTGTCAGCACCGCGGCTATTCCGCCTTGCGCCCAGTATGTATTGGCCTGCTTAAGCTTGCCTTTACAAATGACTGTCACCTTTCCCAGATCTTTTAAGTGCAAAGCAGTTGTAAGCCCAGCAATACCCGCGCCGATGATAAGGTAGTCTGTTTGTTTCATGTTTCAAATTGGTGACCTATCCCGCGTTGCGGGATGGTGACCTAATTGGTGGCCTAATCGGTGCTTATCAAACTTTTCACCCATTAGGTCACCGCTCCGATGTTATATCGGAGCAGGTCACCAATCGGGTCACCCATTAAGTTAATTCAAGAGACATTATAACATATTATTCCAAAGGTAACTGCGAATAAACCTCAACCCCGTTCCAATCCCCCATTCTTTCTGGATATTTTTGAGATAAAAAGTAAGCCGCGCCTGCGATCATTGCCGCGTTATCTGTGCAGTAAATCAGTTTTTCAGGGTATTTTAACGGAATTCTGTTATTAAGTTTTCTGGCAACAGTTTCCCGGAGCATTTTATTCGCTGAAACGCCGCCTGCCAGATGGACTTCTTTTGCATCAAATTCTTCAGCGGCCTTAACCAGTTTATCTGACAAAACTTCAACAACAGCTTTTTGGAAACTGGCGGCAATATCATTTCGCATTTCGCAATTCGCATTTCGCATTCCCATTTTACATTTTACATTTTTCATTTGGGAATCGGATTTTCGGACTTCGTTCATAACGGCAGTTTTCAGGCCGGAAAAAGAGAAATTATATTTATCACTTGTCGTTCGCGAACCACGTCGGTACGCGACCAACAATGGCGAACGACGTGATTTATTCTTTTTATCAAGATAAGCTTTGGGGAAATTATAGGCATTCGGGTTTCCTTTTTCCGCGGATTTGGCGATAACAGGTCCGCCCGGGAAACCGAGATTTAAAAGTCGCGCCACCTTATCAAATGCTTCGCCGGCCGCGTCATCCAGAGTTTCGCCGATGACCATGAATTCATAATGGCTTTTTAAAAGCACAAGTTCATTATGCCCGCCCGAAACAGTTAAAATGATGATCGGAAATTTTGGCGGTTCCTCCCTTTCAAGAAAATTCGCGTAAATATGCCCAGCAATATGGTGAATGGGAATAAGCGGTTTTTTATGAATATAACTTATCGTCTGTGCAGTATTGACGCCGATTAAAAGAGAAGTTATTAGCCCAGGCGCATGCGTAACCGCTATCGCGTCGATTTCAGACATACTCACGCCAGCCTGTTCCATCGCGTGATTGATCACTGGCGATATCTGGAGCATATGTTCGCGCGCCGCGACTTCTGGGACCACTCCACCGGTTTTTTTATGCAAATCGACCGAGCTTGCTATGACATTGCTCAGGACTTTCGTTCCGTTTTCAACGACCGCAGCTGCTGTTTCATCGCATGATGTTTCGATTCCTAGTATCTTCATATCTTAATTTCTAAATCCTAATATCTAAATTCTAAACAAATTCTAATGTTCTAAATCACAAATTCCAAATAATAAATTCATTTGTTAAAAATTTGTTTGTTATTTTGGTCATTGGGATTTAAGATTTGTTTAGTATTTAGGATTTAGAAATTAGAATTTATGTTAGATCCCATCGCCTTAAAAATCGGCCCGGTTACCGTGCACTGGTACGGGATAAGTTACGCCATCGGGCTGCTTCTTAGCATTTGGATTGTGTATCTTCTTAATAAAAAACGAAAGATTTTTAAAGACGCAAACCAGATATTCGATCTGGCTTTCTGGATTTTTTTGGCTGGTGTCATTTTGGGTGGACGCTTAGGTTATGTCCTTTTTTATAATTTACCGTTTTACCTGTCTCATCCAGCCAAAATATTCGCCATTTGGGAAGGCGGGATGTCATTTCACGGAGGGCTTTTAGCCACAATTCTGGTTATCTGGTTTTACTGCAAAAAAAATAAAATCAATTTTTTATCCGCCGGCGATATAATTGTCATTCCTGGTGCTTTGGCACTGACTTTTACACGGCTGGCGAATTTTGTTAACCGCGAGCTTGTCGGAAGGCCGATAGAAAACCCGAATTTTAAATGGATGGGTGTGGATTTTGGGGATGGTGTTCTACGTTACCCTTCCCAACTGTTTCAGTCAGCGTCCGCATTACTGCTTTTTTTGATATTACTTTTCATTTATTCCCGTAAACCAAAAAGAGGTGTTGCTGTTTTCAGTTATATCGGACTTTACGGGCTATTCCGGTTCATTGAAGAATTCTGGCGCCAGCCGGACGCACAGGTCGGCTTTATTTGGCATTATTTCACCCTCGGCCAGTTGTTCAGCTTACTGATGCTAATTGTCGGAGGAGTCGGGCTCATTCTCATCAAAAAGTTCAACAAACAGGCTTCTTAATTCCTCATCAGAACCAGAAGTATATACTTTGTAATAAAGTGTTTGCCGTATTTTAAATAACAAAACAGAATTTGAAACTTTGTCTCTTGTGTCTCGCATAATCTGAATGGCAAGATCATCAGGCTGACTATATTTTTCCAGCACACTTTGGGCATGAGGATGCCTTAGCCCATTTGGCAGATCTAAACAGCACATCAGGACAAGCGCGTCTGACTCCGGCTCTGCGATTTCAGGTTTTTTATTCATGGATTGGTATTTTATAAACTTTGACATAATAAGTCAAATTAAAATTTGCATATTAAACATAGATATGTTATAATATTAAAATAAATAAAAACAACAATATGCCAAAAAAAACTTACCAGCCCAAACCAAAAAATAAATTACCGTCGCCAGTAAATTTACCGGAGATCCGTTCTGCCAATGAAGTACAGGAAATACCGCCTCCTGCTTTACCGAAAGAGCTTGTTATCGGTAAGCGAATGAGGGCTAAAGAAATACTTATGCCGACTGATGAATATTCTGGCGTGGGATGCGCGTAGTTTTATTCTTTCTAATACCCAATATCTAATTTCTAATATCTAATTTTATGTGTCAGATAAGCTGTCTGCAAAATTAGATATTAGGTATTGGGCATTAGAAATTCTCTTTAAAGGTATCGCTTATATCCTTTGCCATCTCTTCAAACCTCGGGACATCGGCCATAGTAAGACCTTTTCTTTCCTGGCCGTCTTTTTTTGCGTAGTTCTTAAAAACGTAACCATCAACTACTGTGCTTCTGAAAATCTCTTTCATTTTAGGAATGGATTGAAGTTCAGTTTGGGAAAGCAAAATATCAAAGGTTTCTTCTGGATCGGGTGGCAACATTACTTTCAATTTAACCTGAACCGCACCTCCTTTCAAAGCACGGGCTCCGTAAGTCAGCTTTCCCAGCCAGTGGGACCGTTCAGTCAAACGTAGCGGTTTTTCTGTATCGGGGATTTTTTTCGAAAGAACTTCAGAAACCTCATCGCGCGCCCCCTCAATCACCTTTAATTCCGGTTTTTTGGAAACTGACGTAGTTTTAGGATCTTTAGGAGCCAATTGTTGTTCTGCTGTTTGAGACATTTTATTTATTTTATAAACAAATTATTTAAATTTTACTGGCTTAATCACCATTATTTTTGCGCTTTCGCTTTGACGCAGCTTTTGCCTGCGCGGCTGCCACCCTTGCCACCTTTTTGGCTTTGTTGCTTCCTCCGGATTGGACAGGTGTTTTGGCTTCAGCCGATTTTTTATCGGGTTTCGCGTTTTTTGGAGACGGAGGTACCCTTTTGCTTCCTGGCTGAAAAATGCCACCGTTTTTTTCACTATTATCAGTTGCTGCTTTTTCAGCATTTTTAGCCCTTATCTTTTCGCTATTGCCGTTACCATTTTTTCCCTTGTCGCCATTTGTTTGGTTATCTACGGGGATAGATGCATAAAGCCTGGTAAGCTTTTTTGCATACATCTGTAACGCATTTGGGTCTTTTAATACCCGAAGGGCATCATTGATCTGCTGGGAAAATAAATTAGCCCCATTAACCTGTTCTAATGCCTTAGCTATTCTTGGAACAAATTCTAAGGTCTGGCCAATATCTTCATTTCCGGATTTATTATGTGCCATCACTATTTTATCAAGTGCAGAAGCTACATGACCTGATACTTCCACTAAAATATTTTTACATTCGTCAGCGTGCTCCCCTTTTTTATAACTTTCTGCCACTTTTTCAACCAATTGGAGGGTATGATTTAAATCAAAATTCGGATTTCTCAATAAACACATCACTACATATGAATGTCCTACAGCGTATTCCATAACACGTTGGATTATTGTCTCATCTGTGATATTTTGCGCCATGTTCCGCACGGTCGTCCTTTCGGATTCAGTCAAGGCTCCATTTCTTTTAAAAGCGATTGCCAAAACCTCCATTACAGCTTCGCGTCCTTGGGAGACTATGTCTTCCTTTTTTAAGCCATGGACTTCTCTATAATTTTTAATCCAGTCACTCATAAAAATGTCAGAATCTTTGGGTAAAACCGGCATCTGGCCATTTACCCTTTGCTTTACATCATCTAAGAAAGTTAGGACTTCAAATGGTAGGTTATCGCGGTATTTTTCAGCAAAAGCGACTAATTTATCATCATCCAAGCCCCTTACCCATTCTTCCAGGTCCCTTTCAGTGCCTGCTTGCCCGACATACATCAAAAGTCGCCTTACCTGTTCGGCAAGTTTTTCCTTTTCGTGTTTTTCATTAAAAGATCCTGTTAAGCCAGATATTTTCCTTACAGTAATATCTGTGCTTGGGTTTACATGCAATACAGAAGGGGGTAAATCATCAATTGATTTTTCCCATTCAGTTTCCGTCGAAGGTTTATTAGCTGTAAGCATTTTGGAGGGTTTTATGTATATAATTTATATCAGATTTTATTAATTTTGTCAATATCACCTTATCGGGTAATGTAACCCTAATGGTACAAATCCATAACCATATACAATATGGACATGTACCAACTAAATCAAATACCCTCTGATGCCCAGATACGGAAGTACCT
>Ga0315291_10001756_pt1 | contig 28779 bp, 20 predicted proteins | sample YL17G12_20_MG_FD_203070 | JGI IMG/M metagenome (GOLD analysis project Ga0315291, IMG submission 203070) | Sediment microbial communities from Yellowstone Lake, YNP, Wyoming, USA - YL17G12_20 | ecosystem: Environmental > Aquatic > Freshwater > Lake > Sediment | place: USA: Wyoming | collected...
CTTGCGCTATTCGTCGGAAACCCCGTTTTATACCAAGGCCACCGGCATTGACCTGTTCAAGATCCAGCGCAACGCCTACCGCCGCTTTTTTTTTCGACCCCAAACCCTGGCCGTGCTCCTGTGGCGTTTCCCCAAGAATATGTTCTTCCTCCGCGGCATCTATTGGGGACTGCGGAACACCTTCATCTCTTTATTAAAGCTGGAACCCTTTTTCCGCCCCCTGCGGAAATTCCTCAGCCGCCGCGGGATCTTCTTCAAGGTCTAGTACCAATTTTACGTCAAACGTAGAGGGCCTGTTGCCCAAACCAAATTTATAGAAAAAATGTAGGGGCGCGGCTTGCCGCGCCCAATCAAATCGCGAAGATGGGCAGGGCAAGCCCTGCCCCTACGACCATCCATGCGGCAAGGAATGATTTGGGCAACAGGCCCTAGAGTAATGATCGGGTGCCACGGTCCAATCCCGAAGGGATTGCCCGTGCACTGGCAAGCCCTCCGGGCTTAGCCAGTGGCACCCTTGGGTAATACTATATGACTGACGTAAAATTAGTATGAGCTCCGGCGGGGATAAGGAATCGGTCAGACTGTGTTATAATCGAAAAAATGAACCTCCGCCGCCTCATGCTGATCCGGCCGGGGGCGCGGTTCCCCCGCATGAGCTTTGCCCAGCCCCTCGGTCTGCTTTACCTCATCTCCATCCTCCGCCGCGACTTCCCCGGCGAGTTCGAGATTGATCTGGTCGAACAAGCCCTCTACGACCTCGACCTCGACCAGATGCGCGAGCGCATCCGGCGGTTTGAGCCCGACCTGGTCGGCCTTTCCTGCCTGAGCGTGGAGGCCGAGGAGATGCACCGGGTCGCCAAAGTGGTCAAGGAGGTGAACCCGGATTGCGTCACGGTTCTCGGCGGACCTCATGCCAGCGTGTTCTTCGATTATTCCTTGCAAGACCCCAACCTCGATCTCACCGTGCTCAACGAGGGCGAGGTCACCTTCCCCGAACTCCTGCAAGCCTTGCGGGAAGACCGGCCCCTCGAAGAGGTCCAAGGCCTGGCCTTCAGGCGCGACCGGCAGTTGGTGCAGACTCCGCCCCGGGCGCACGTGGCGGACCTGGACGCGATCCCCTTGCCGGCCTGGGACCTGATCGACTTCGAGCGCTACGGCATCCAGATCTCGATGAACAGCTTTTGCCATTCTCCGCCCTGGGCCATTCTCTTTACCAGCCGCGCCTGTCCCTATCACTGCACCTACTGCCACAGCATTTTCGGCAGGAAAGTCCGGGCCCGCAGCGTGGAGAATGTGATGCAGGAAATCGAGCTGCTGGTGAAACAGTATGGAATCCGCGAGTTGCACATCGTGGATGACATCTTCAACTACGATTTGGACCGGGCCAAGCGCATCTGCGATGAGATTGTGGCCCGGGGCCTGAAAGTGAAGATCGCTTTCCCCAACGGCTTGCGCGGCGACCGCATGGACCGGGAATTGCTTCACAAGCTCAAACAGGCCGGCTGCTACGTGATCACCTACGCGGTCGAGACCGCCTCGCCCCGCCTGCAGAAAATGATCCGCAAGAACCTGAAGCTGGACCAGGTGCGCGAGGCCATTGCCTGGACCTACGAGGAAGGCATCATCCCCCAGGCCTTTTTCATGCTCGGTTTTCCGGGCGAGAGCCGGGAAGAAATGGAAATGACCGTGGATTATGCCATCCACTCCAAGCTGCTGCGCGGGTGGTTCTTTACCACGGTGGTCTATCCCCGGACCGGGCTCTTCGAATTGGCCAAGCAGGCCTACCCCGATTTCGATTTCTCCCGCTGGGACCTGTTTGATCTGCGCTATTGGGCGGAAACCCCCTTCTATACCAAGGCCACCGGCATTGACCTCTTCAAAATCCAGCGCAACGCCTACCGCCGCTTTTTCCTCCGGCCCCGGATTATCCTCATGATCCTCTGGCGCTTCCCGAAAAACCTTTTCATCCTCCGCGGGATCTACTGGGGGCTCCGCTCCGTGTTCATTTCTCTCTACAAGGTCGAAAATATTTTCCGTCCGGTCCGGAAATTCTTGAACCGCCGCTTCGGAATTTTCAAAGAGTAACGTCGGCACCGGACGGATATCCTCGGGTGATACGATTGATGATCGCGTAATTGGTTGACAAGAAGAAGCAGGGACGACCGGCGGCTCGATTGCCTTCGACCAGCTCAGGGAAGTCCGGTCGCCCCTACGGACCGGGCTCAACCCACCCGGGCCAGGCGCAGGCGCCTGCCCCAGCGCCGGAGCAAGACCTCCCGGATCAGACGATGCTCGGGCCGGCTCAAGTCCGGGTCTTGCTGCACCAGGGCAAAGGCGTCTTGGCGCGCCTCGGCCAGCACCTTGGCATCCCGCACCAGGCTCGCCACCCGAAAGTCCGGCACCCCCGACTGCCGCGTGCCCAAGAGCTCACCCGGTCCCCGGATCGCCAGGTCTTCCTCCGCAATCCGAAACCCGTCATCCGTTTCTTCCATCATCCGCAGCCTTTGCCCGGCCTCGTCCGAGCGCGTGTATTGGGCCAGGAGCAAACAAAAGGAAGGGCAGGGGCCCCGGCCAATCCGACCGCGCAACTGATGGAGCTGGCTCAAGCCGAAGCGCTCCGCGTTCTCGACCAGCATCACCGTGGCATTGGGCACGTCAATGCCGACCTCGATCACCGTGGTCGCCACCAGGATCTGGACGTCGCCCGCCGCCACCGCCCGCATCACCGCTTCTTTTTCCTGGGCCTTCATCCGGCCGTGGAGCAGGCCCACCCGCAGGTCCGGGAAGACGTCTTTTTGGAAATGCTCGGCCATGCGGGTGGCATCCTTTAAATTCATCTTCTCCGATTCTTCGACCAGCGGGTAAACCACGAACGCCTGCCGGCCCTGCTCCACTTGCTCCCGCACCCGGCGATAGACCTCGGTCCGCTTCTTCTCCGGGAACACCCGCGTGCTGATCGCCTGCCGGCCCGGCGGCTTTTCGTCAATCACCGAGAGGTCGAGGTCGCCGTACGCGGTCATGGCCAGGGTGCGCGGGATGGGCGTGGCGGTCATCACCAGCACGTGCGGAGTTGCCTCTTTCATGGCCTTGGCCCGGAGTTTGGCCCGCTGCATCACTCCGAACCGGTGCTGCTCGTCCACAATCCCCAGACCCAGCCGCTTGAACTCCACCTGGTCCTGGATCACGGCATGAGTCCCGACCACGATGTCCACCGACCCGGCCGCAATCTGTGTCAATACTTTCTTCCGGGCCTCACCCCGCACCGCGGCCGAAAGCAGCACCACCCGCGCCCCCACCTCTTCCAGGAACCGGTGCATGGTCAGGTAATGCTGTTCGGAGAGGATCTCGGTCGGCGCCATGATTGCCACCTGCAAACCGTCCTCCACCGCGGCCAGCGCCGCCAGCACCGCCACCACCGTCTTGCCCGAACCCACGTCGCCCTGGAGCAGCCGGTGCATCGGGTGCGGCCGCTGCAGGTCCGCCAGGATTTCTCCCGACACCCGCTCCTGGGCGCGGGTCAGGGTAAAGGGCAACCGCTCGCGCAGCCGGTTCATCAAGCGCCCCTGGCCGGAAACCGGGATCGCCGGCTCCTCGATTACGCCCCGACGCTGAAGCGCCAAGCCCGCCTCCAGGAAAAAAAACTCGTCGTAGATCAGGCGCCGGTGCCCGGGCGAGCGCTGGAAGTTCAGCGCTTCCAGGTCGGCGTCATTGGGCGGGTAATGCACCTGGCGCAGCGCCTCGGCCAGCGGCAACAGGTTGCGGCGGACCCGCAACTCCTCGGGGATGCCGTCGGGCAAAGTCTCGGCCAGCCGCTCCAGGGCCTGCTGGGTGGCCTTGCGGATCGTCTTCTGAAACAATCCCTCGGTGCTCGGATAAACCGGCACCAGGCAGCCAAACTCCGACCGATCCTCTTCCTCTCCCTTCCCCTCCACCACCTCCACGTCCGGATGGTGCATCTCCAGCCGGCCGCCGAACATCCGGACCACTTCGCTCAGGATCACTTTCTGCCCGCGCTGGAACCGCTTCTCCAGCCAGTCGCCCTGGTAATGGAACCACTTGGCGGTAAGAGTGCCGGTGCCGTCGTCCACCATCATCTCAAAGGTGCGCACCCGCGAGCCGCGCAGTCGCGAGGCTCCCAGCACCGCGATTTCGCCCATGATGGTTGCCCGCTCGCCCGGCCGGAGCGAGGAGATCGAGGCAAAGTCGCGGCGGTCTTCGTAGCGGTGGGGCAGGTGGAAGAGGAGGTCTTCCGCGGTGAGGATGCCGCGATGGGAAAGTTTCTCCGCCACCCAGGGTCCCACGCCCTTGAGGTATTGCAAAGGCAGTGCAGTTTCGAGTGGCGCGGTTGCCCGTGGTGCGGCTGCCCGTGGTGCGGCTGCCCCCAGCCGCAATCCTTCTTGTTTCCACCGCTCCAGCACCCGGAGCAGCGCCTGGATGCGCTGAAGCCGTGGCCCGGGCTCCAGCCGATCCAGGCCCTTGAGCAAGCCCTGAAATTCCACCCACAGGCTGCCGCGTTGGTTTTTCGGCACTTGAAGGATGAGTTGCGAGAGCGAGCCTTCCAGGTCTTTGATCCGGGAAAGTTTGGCTGGACTTTGACGGGAGGCGAAACGGAGCGGTCGCTCCAGGCGGGCGAGCAAATCCTCGCTGGATACCGGACCCGGAGCAGGCATGGTCAGCGATGTTCCGCGAGCGCGTTCAGTTCCTTGAGCAGGGTTTCGACCAGCAGCCCGTGGTTGCGGGCGGCCTGGCGCAGCGACTCCGCCGCGGCGCCGCCGCAGCCTTCGCAGATCAGTTGATAGTTGGCCAGCACCTTTTTGGCCTCGGGGTGCGTTTTCAGAGCGTCTGCGATTTTCATTTCCGCGGTGAATTTAGGCATGAATTTATCTTACCATAATCAGCTTCCGGCTTCCAGGCGAAGATCGCGCCGAAGGACCATGCCGATCAGGAGCAGGTTTTGGGAGGAAGCTTTGGCTGGCATATCCAGTCAGAGGAACCTTTAGACCGACCGGGCCACCACGAAGTCAGCCAGGTCCAGGAGCGCCTGCTTGGGCGGAGAGTCCGGGAAAATCTGGAGTTGGGATTTGGCCCGGGCGGCGTGGCTGCAGGCCTTTGCCAGGGCATAGTCCAACCCGCCGTGCCGAAGGATGAAAGCGAGCGCGGTTTTGAAATCCCCGGCTTTGCGCTTGGGCTTGGCCAAAAGCCGGGCCAGCTTTTTCCGATCGGCGGCACTGCTGTTCTGAAAGGCCCAGATCAACGGCAAGGTCATCTTGCCCTCGGAGAAGTCCTGCCCCACTTTCTTGCCCCAGTCGCGCTCATCGCCGGCATAATCCAGGACATCGTCCTTCAACTGGAAGGCCAGCCCCAGGTGAAAACCATATTCGCCCAGGGCATGCTCGTGCTTCGCCGTCGCCCGGCCCAGGATGGCGCCGATTTGGCAGGAGAGCGAAATCAGCTTTGCGGTCTTGTCGGTGATGATCCGGAAATACTCCGCCTCGCTCAGCGCCGCGTTGCCCTTGCGCGTGAGCTGAAAGGCCTCGCCTTCGGCCATCTGGGTCGCCACCGAGTTGACCAGCTTCATGATGCGAGGGTCCTCGTTCTCGATCAACAGGTAAAAGGCCCGGAACAAAAGGTAATCGCCCACCAGCACGCTCGCCTGGTTGCCCCAGATGCCGTTGGCCGAGGGCCGGCCCCGGCGGGTCAGCGCTTCATCCACCACGTCGTCGTGGAGCAAGGTGGAAGTGTGCGCGTATTCGACGGCCGCGGCATAGGCCACCGCTCGCGGCCCGGAGTAACCGCAAAGCTTGGCCGAGAGCAAGAGCACCGCGGGTCGAAACCGCTTGCCCCCGCTCTCCAGGATATGATCGGCTACCTCCATCAACAGCCGCACTTCGCTCCGGCTCTGCTCTCGCAGAATCCGCTCCAATTCCTTAAGCTCGCGCCTGATCAAGTCCGTGCCCGGCTGAGACAAGATTTTTTTAGGTTTGGCCATAACTCCCGGCGTCCCGGAAGGGACCCGGTCCGTTTCCCTGCTTGCTTAGTTTAGCCAACCCCCCTGGGGATGTCAAAAGACGGCGATAAAGTCCCTGCGAAGGCGCCGGCCAGGTCCAGCGGGTGGTCATTTCAAAAAGACTGATCCCGGGAATCGAGCAGTTCTGAAAAAGTATATCGGATGTCGTATATCGTATGTAGGGAATGGTAGCCGCGACCTCGTCCCGGGGAATCAGATTTAACTACCACCTTCTTCTTGGCAGCGACCTCCTGCTCCCGAGGCTGGCTTTGACCGGGACGAAGTTTTGGAAGGCATGGCCGGTGAGGCGTTCGATTTCCTTGAGGGTGGAGTACTCAGCGATGGTGACGAAGGAAAGCGCGCGGCCGACCGCTTCCGCTCTGCCGGTGCGGCCGACCCGGTGGACGTAGTCCTCCGCGCACTTGGGCAGGTCATAGTTGAGGACCAGCGCGATGTCCTTGATGTCCAGCCCGCGCTGGGCCACGTCGGTGGCGACCATGATCCGGTATTTGCCGGAGGAAAAGCCCTCCAGCGCCTTCTGGCGCTCCTTCTGGTCGCGGTTGCCGTGGATCACGCAGGCGCGGATTCCGGCGCGAATCAGGCCCTCATGGACCGTGTCGGCCCGGCGCTTGGTGCCCACGAAGACCAGGATCGTGCCCTTCTCCTCTCCCACCACCTCCAGGAGCTTGCGCCCCTTTTCCGAGGTGTTCACCTCGATGGCTTCCTGGATCAACTGCGCCGGCGGCCTCGCACGCTCGCCCACCTGGATCCGAACCGGATGGCTGAGGCAGACCTCGGCAAAACGGGAAATTTCTTGCGGGATGGTGGCCGAGAACATCAGGGTTTGCCGCTCCCTGGGCACGTGCCTCAAAATATCGCGCACCTGGGGCAGGAAGCCCATGTCCAGCATCCGGTCGGCCTCGTCCAGCACCAGGATGCAGACCTGCTGGAAGCTTAATTGCCGGCTCCGGAGCAGGTCCAACACCCGGCCCGGGGTGCCCACCGCTACCTGGGGCCGAGCGGCAATCTGCCGGCGCTGGCCGTCGTAGCCGACCCCTCCGTAAATCTCCGCCACGCGCAGCGGCTGCCCGGCCCCCAGTTCTCGAAAGTCAGCGGTGACTTGCTGGCACAACTCCCGGGTGGGGACCACCACCAGCGCCTGGATGGAGGAGGCTGAATAATCGAGCAGGTCGAGGATGGGCAAGACAAAGGCCGCGGTCTTGCCGCTTCCGGTCTCGGAGCAGGCGATGACGTCGCGGCCGGCCGCCACCTCGGGGATGACCTTGGTCTGGATCGCGGTCGGGACGATAAAGCCGGCATGGGCCGCGCCCCGGGCCGCCCCGGCGGAGAGACCCAGCGATGTAAAAGCTTCGGGCGCTTCGATTCCGGCAAGGTCCGCAGTCGGCGCCCGCGGCTCTATCACCGGCTGGTCCGGGCTCATTTTTGTTCTCGGCCGACGCCTTCTTCGCGGTCTTTCGTTCATGTTTTTCCTTCTAGATCTCGCTGTCCCACTGAATAGCTTGATGGGTATGGTCTCTGTTGAAGAGATGAAAATTACGGGGTAAGCCGTTCCGGCTCCAGAGCAGTGGATCGAGCCCGGTAATTGTAATTGTAAACCTGAATGGGGCTTTTGTCAAACTTGTTTTTACCCAGGGTCTGCTGGAAAACTATTCCGATGATCGAGCCGGAGGGACTAATTACTTCGCTGCTGCCAGCATCTCGGCAATATGCAAAACGCGCACATCTTTTTGCTGACGGCTGAAGTAGCCCTTGATTTGCAGCAGGCAGCCGGGGTCGCAGGTGACCACGGTGCCGGCTCCGGAAAGGGCAATGCTCTCGGCCTTCCTTTGGGCCATGGCCGCGGAAACCTCGGGAAACTTGATCGAGAAAGTGCCGCCGAATCCGCAGCACCTGTCCGCTTCCGGCATTTCCGAAAGCTCGGCGCCGGCAACGGCCTTGAGCAGCGCCCGCGGCTCGGCCTGGATCAAGAGCTCGCGGTTCAAATGGCAGGACTCGTGGTAGGTGACTTTGCCCTGGAAACCGGCGCCGACCTCGGTCAGGCCCAGCCGCCGGACCAGGAACTCGGTCAGCTCGAAGGTGCGGCCGGCGATCCGGCGGGCGGCTTCAAGATCGGAAGGATGCTCCCGGAATAGGCGCGGGTAGTGGTTGCGGACCATGGACACGCACGAGCCGGACGGCGCCACGATCACCTCGCTCTCGGCAAAGGCGCGCAAGAACTGCCGCGCCACCCGGCGGGCGTCTTCCCAGTAGCCGGTGTTGTAAGCCGGCTGGCCGCAGCAGGTCTGGTCCTGGGGAAAATCCAGGGTCAGGCCCAACCGCTCGAGCAAGCGGACCGTGGCTTCTCCCACCTCCGGAAGCAGCGTGTCCACCAGGCAAGGGATGAACAGGGAAACGCGCATGATCGTTGCTTGCTATTGTCAGGGAGAAGGGATATATAAGTCAAGAGCGAGAAAAGAGCGAGAGGGGGAACACAGCACGGCGGGGCCGCAAGCAATGCTCTTGTTCCGTGAACGTGAACCTGAACGTGAACGATTCTATCCACCTACGACCACGATCACGTCCACGAGCGCGAACTTCTCGCACCTCTAAAAGAATATTCAAAACCCAAGGATGTTACTACTAGGTAGTGCTTGTAGCGAAACTCCGAATTTTGGAGTGCGGTGGCTTGCCGCCGCTTTGGATCGGGAAGCTTGCTTCCCGAAAAACCCCGGCGGCAAGCCGCCGGGGTGAAAGCGGCAGCAAGCTGCCGCACTCCAAAAAAAGCGGCAAAAGTCTGGTCGTTCTAGTTTCGCTACAAGCACTAGGTAATACAGAAATGAAACAATCGGAGAAAAGTTTCAAAGCCGGAGTCAGCCGGGCCGCCCGGGACCCGCAGCTTGAAGCCAAGTTTCGCCTGGTGGCCCAGCGCCACGGCGCGCTCCGCAAGTTCCGGATCGGCGAGCTCGGCAACTTCGAGGAACTGCGGGAGCGGTTGAACCGGGTCAAGGAGACCGTGCTCTCGGACCACGAGGGCTTCATCGCCCGGCTCCGCCAGCAGGTGGAATCCCTGGGCGGCAAGGTTTATCGGGCCGCGGACGCGGCCGAGGCGCGGAAGATCATCATCGGCATCAGCATCCAGGCCCAGGCCAAGATCATCGTCAAGTCCAAGTCCATGACTTCCGAAGAGGTGGAGCTGACCCCGGCTCTGCAGGCGATGGGCATCGAGGTGTTGGAGACCGACCTGGGCGAATACATCGTCCAGTTGGCGGGCGAGCATCCCTCCCATATCGTGATGCCGGCCATCCACAAGACCAAGCAGGAGATCGCGGAGCTCTTTGCCGAAAAGCTCGGCATGGAATTGACCGACAACCCCCAGAAGCTCACGCTTAAAGCGCGGGAGGTGTTGCGGCAAAAATTTCTTTGCGCGGACCTGGGCATTACCGGCGCCAATGCGCTCGTGGCCGAGAGCGGAACCGTGGTCCTGGTGGAGAACGAGGGCAACATCCGGCTGACCACCACTCTTCCCCGGGTCCACGTGGCCCTGGTCGGAATCGAAAAAATTGTCCCCACCCTGGACGACCTCATGCTCCTGCTCAAGCTCTTGCCGCGAAGCGCCACCGGCCAGAAGATGAGCGGCTACGTGTCCCTGATCCGGGGTCCGCGCCGGAGAGACGAGCGCGACGGCGCTTCGGAATTTCACCTGGTGCTGCTGGACAACGGCCGTTCGCGCCTGCGGGAGGACCCGCGGCTGCGGGAGGCGCTCAAGTGCATCCGCTGCGGCGCTTGCCTCAATGCCTGTCCGGTTTACCAGCACATCGGCGGCCATGCTTACGGCTCGGTCTATCCCGGCCCGATCGGGGCCATGATCACCCGGGCCCTGGCCGGCCCGGACCACGCCTGGCTCCTGCCCTTTTTAAGCTCGCTCTGCGGCGCCTGCACCGAGGTTTGCCCGGCCCAGATCCCGATCCACCACATCCTGCTCGAGCTCCGCCAGCGGGCCACGGAGGGAGCCGAGGCGCGAGGCAAGCTGGCTGAAGCCGCGGTCTTCCGCGCCTGGAGCGAGTTCTGGAGCCGGCCGCAAGGATACAGGTTATCCACCTGGGCCGCCTCCCTCATGGGCCGGGTCGCGGGCCAGGAAGGGGTCCTTTACCAATTGCCCGGCCCGGGAGAGGGTTGGACCCAAGCCCGCGACCTGCCGGCGCCCGCGGACAAGACTTTCCATAAACGATGGCGCGATCATGTCCCGGCGGCTCCTGTGATCCCGCCGAGCAGGAAAAGTCTGGTCGCAAAACCGGAGCCGCCCCAGGCCAAGCCGGCGGAGCCGGCCCGGGACCAAAAAATTTCATCTCCGGTCAAAACCCCGCGGCCCGGGGATCCGCAGAAGTTGGCCAACGAGATGAAATTCATGCAAAGCCAGGTCCACACCGCCCAGGGAAAGGCCGAAGCCCAAGCCCGGATCAAAGAAATCCTCTCCGAGTTTGCCGGCCGGACCCTGGTGGCCTGGGATCACCCGGAGCTTTTAGCTCTCGGGCTTCAAGAGCTTGCCCGGGAAGCGGGCGTCACTACCGCTCCGGCCGCGGCTGATCGCGATTCCCTGATCGGCCAGGCGGCAGAGGCGGCTCTCGGCGTGACCGCGGTGGATTTCGCGTTGGCCGACTCCGGCACCCTGGTCCTGCTCACCCGGCCCGGCCAGGAACGGAGCATCAGCCTGCTCCCGCCGGTGCACCTGGCCGTGCTTCGCGCCGAACAGGTGCTCAAGGACGTGGAAGACCTGGTCCCGGCGCTGGCGGAGAAAGCCGGCTCAGACTTCCGGGGCCTCACTTGCATCAGCGGGCCCAGCCTGACCGGAGACATTGAAATGGTGCCGGTGCTCGGCGTGCACGGTCCCGGCCGCCTGATCGTGCTGCTCTGGAGTGAAGGATAATTTCCCGGTTTGATCTTGAGGTAGGGGCACGGCATGCCGTGCCCCTACTCCATGGTGAAAACGCAGCCTTTTAGGTTTAATCCCGGCGCAATGATATAATCAAACTAGTTCATGGATCGGGAGCAAATATTCAAAAAGATCAGCGCGGTGGGCCGGGCCGCGCTCACCATCGGCATTGAGAATTCCCACTCCGGTAATATCGCTTTCAAATGCCGGGACGACTCCGGCGCGCCGGCCCTGGCCATCACCGCCACCGGCGCGCAAAAGGGCGAGCTTAAGCCGGACAAGATCTGCTACCCCGCGCTGGATCGGACCAACTACGGCTATTTCAAGGCTTCCACCGAGACCGACATCCACGCCCGCATCCTCCACATCCCCGGGGTCAACGCCTCCATGCACGGCCACACCAAGCTGGCGATGGTGGTGAGCATGGACGACGCGCCCCATCCCAAGGCCAACCCGCGGCCGCCGCTCGTCCCGGTGGACCCGCTTGGCGCCCGCTACCTGGGCCGGGTGCCGGTGGTGTGGGTCAAGGTCCAGTCCGGCTCGCCCGAGATGATCGAGACCATCCCCAAACAACTGGAGACCTCGCCGGTGTGCCTGCTGGAGGAGCACGGCGCTTTTGCCCGGGGCGCGAGCCTGGAGCAGGCGCTGTTTCACTTGTGCGTGCTCGAGCACTCCGGGCAGGTGATTTTTTTCTCCGAGATCCTGGGCGCGGACCTGGATGGGGCCCGAAAGAAAGCGGAAGCGCTGAAGCCCGGATTGCAAAAGCTGCTGCCGGACTATTCTTCGGAACAGGACTCTCTGCGCCAGTTCGCGGACGAGCCGGACACCGTCGAGACCTTCCTGCAAACCGGCTTCCGGATCTTCGAGTCCGGCTACAGCCCCTTCCACACCGGCGCCATGAGCCTGCGCGGGGCCAAGACCTTGCTCTATCTTCCCAAGGCCGCGATGCCGCACGACCTGGCCGGCCCCATGTTGGAACTTTCTTTGGATTCTTCCCAGGCCGGGGAGAATTTCGGCTCCGAGCTGGAGCTGCACCGGAAGATTTACCGCGAAACGCCGTTCAAGGCGCTGGTGCATTGCTACGTGGCCGAAGCCCAGGCCCAGGCGCTCGCGCTCACCGCAAAAGCCGGCGAAAAATTTCCCCGGGTCATCCCGATTGACGCAGAGGGCGGATTCCTCTACCCGGCCATCCCCGTCCTGCCGGCGTTCCCGAGCGTGGAAGAACTCTGCCGCGCGCTCCTGGATTACCGCATGGCCATCGTGGCCTTTGGGGGGGTCTGGGCCGCGGCCGAGCAGTCGGTGGGCGAAGCGCTCCGCCACATTTCCTCGTGCAAAGATATCTGTTTCTACCGGATCATGGCCAAGCTGCGCGGGCTTAATGTCTCGGTCCTGGAGCCCAAGCGGGCCAAGAGTTGGTGAAGAGTGAAGGGTGAAGGGTGAAGAGTGAAGGGTGAAGGAAGAAGTTTGAAGTGTAGAAGATGAAGGCTAGGGTGATCGAGATAGATCTGACCGCGCGGGAGGTTAAAGAATTTTCCTTTGACCCCCGGCCCTGGCTCGGCGGTCGCGGCCTGGCGGTCAAGCTGTTCACGGATCGGGCTGATCCCGGCTGCGATCCGCTCGCCGCGGACAACGTGCTGGTGGCGGCCGTGAGCCCGATCACCGGCACCACGGCTCCCACCGCGGGCCGCGGCCACATCGTGTTTAAATCTCCGCTTACCGGCGCCATCGGGTCGTCCAACTCCGGCGGCCGCTGGGGCAAGGTCCTCAAGAGCGCGGGCTACGACGCCCTGGTGATCAAGGGCGCGGCCCCGGCGCCGGTGTATATCTCGATCAGCGACCGGGGGAGGAGCCTGGCCGAGCGCGTCGTGATCCACGACGCGCCGGAGCTTGGGGGCAAGAGCGTGCCCGAGGTTTCCGATCTGCTCGCCGGCCGTCACGGCCAAGATTGCAGCGTGCTCGCCACCGGGCCGGCGGGCGAGAAGCTCGTCCGCTTCGCCTCGCTGATGAACGAGCAGAACCGGGCTTACGGCCGGGGCGGACCGGGCGCGGTGCTGGGCGCGAAGCGGGTGAAGGCGATCGTGGTCAAGGGCAGTGCCAAGACCGGGGTGGCGGAGCCGGAAAGGTTCAAGGACGCGGTGGAGCAGACGCGGCATATCATGAAGGCGCAGCCCATCACCAAGCGGGTGCTCCGCGACCTGGGCACGGCCGGCCTGGTCCACCTGATCAACGAGATGCGGATGCTGCCCCACCGCAACTTCCAAGATTGCATACACGATTCCGACCTGATCGATAAGATCTCGGGCGAGGCGATCAGCCGCACAATCCTCGAGCGGGCCGGCGGCTGCTTTAGCTGTCCCATCCTCTGCCAGCGCCACACCCGGGTGGGAGGCAAGAGCGGCGAAGGGCCGGAGTTCGAAACCGCGGTCTTGATGGGGCCGCTGCTGGATATCTATGACCTGGAAGCGATCACCCTGGGTAACTACCGGGCCAATGAGTTGGGCCTGGATACCATGTCCCTGGGCGGGACCCTGGCCTGCGCGGCGGAGCTGTTTGAGCGCGGAGCTATCACCCCGGCGGACGCGGGCGGGATTGCGCTGCGCTTCGGCGAGGCCTCGCTCTACCCGGAGATCGTGGACAAGATCGGGAAGCGGGAAGGGATCGGGGACCTGCTGGCCGAAGGATCGCTCCGGCTGGCCGAGCGGTTCGAGCATCCGGAAGCGGCCATGCAGGTGAAGGGGCTGGAGATCCCGGCCTATGATCCGCGCGGGATGTATGCCCAGGCGCTGGGCTACATGACTTCCCCCACCGGCGCCTGTCACCTGCGCGGCGGCTACTCGATCGCGCTAGCTTTTTTCGGGGGCATCCGGGAGGTGCCGCGCTTCTCGGTCCGGCAGGCGGCCATGACCTGCAAGAACCAGCAGGACCTGGGGATCATCCAGGACTCGCTCGGGATCTGCCGCTTTATCGGATATGCCACCGGCGCGGAGCACTGGGCCCGGATTTATGGCGCGGCGATCGGGGAGGAAGTGAGCCGGGCGGAGTTGGAGCAGGCGGCGGAGCGGATCGCGAGCCTGGAGCGGCTCTTCAACGTGCGAGCCGGGTTTTCGCGGAAGGATGATGACTTGCCGGCGCGGTTCAAGACCGAGCCGATTAGCATCGGGAGGCGGGAGCGGTTGATCTCGGAACAAGACCGCGAGCGGATGCTGGAGGATTATTACCTGATTCGGGGATGGGATCGGGAGGGGGTGCCCCGGCCCGAGCTTCTGGAACGCCTATCAATGAAAATGTGATATATATTACTATTTAAATTGAAATGTCAAATGTCAAGACCTGACCCCCAATGGGACCCTATTCGATTTCGGATTTGAGTTTTCGACCCATCAGGGTGGCGAGCGCGATGGCCAATACTCAATACTCAATACTAGGGACAGTCCCCAGTATTCTTAGTATTCTTGGCGGCCGAGGATCGGGGGTGATAACCTTATTTTTGAATACTGCAATACCGGTGGCTGTCCCTAGTATTACTCGATCTCGGATTTGAGTTTCCGGCCCATCAGGGTGGCGAGCGCGATGGCCGGGGTCTTGTCGGCGTAAAGGATGAGATAGACTTGCTCGGTGATGGGCATCTCCATAATACTAGGGACAGTCCCCGGTATTCTTGGCGGCCGAGGATCGCGGGTGATAACCTTATTTTTGAATACTGCAATACCGGTGGCTGTCCCTAGTATTACTCCTAGTATAACTCGATTTCAGATTTGAGTTTTCGACCCATGAGGGTGGCGAGCGCGATGGCCGGGGTCTTGTCGGCGTAAAGGATGAGATAGACCTGCTCGGTAATGGGCATCTCCACGCCCACCTTCTGGCTGAGCTTGTAAACCGTCTCCGCGTTCTTCACGCCCTCGGCCACTTGCTTCATCTCGGCCAGGATCTCTTTCAGCTTCTTGCCCTGGCCGATGGCCAGACCCACCTGGCGGTTGCGGGAGAGGTCGCCGGTGCAGGTCAGGACCAGGTCGCCCATGCCCGCGAGCCCGGCAAAGGTCATGGGGTTGGCGCCCATCTTGACGCCGAGGCGGGCGATCTCGGCGAGACCCCGGGTGATGAGAGCGGCCCGGGTGTTGGTGCCGAAGCCCATGCCGTCGGAGATGCCGGCGGCGATGGCGATCACGTTCTTGACCGCGCCGCCCAGCTCCACGCCGATCACGTCATTGGAGGTATAGACCCGAAAATAATCGGTGGCGAGCGCCTGCTGGACCGCATCGGCCGCGAGCGGGTCGCGCGAAGCGGCGCTCACCGCGGTGGGCATGCCCTGGATGACTTCGCGGGCAAAGCTGGGTCCGGAGACCGCGACCATGCGGCTGGCGATGTGGTCCGGGAGCGCCTCGGCCATGACGCCGGACATGGTGAGGAAGGTCTCGTTCTCGATGCCCTTGGCCGCGCTCGCCGCCAGGACGTTGGGCGAAAGGTGGGGCGCGGCCTGGGTGAGCACGTCGCGCATGAAGTGGGAGGGCACCACGAAGAGCGCAAGTTCCTGCTCGGCTGCGGCCGCGGCCAGGTCGGTGGTGGCGGTGAGGTTTTCGGGCAGGCGGATGCCTGGATGGTAGAGCGGGTTTTCGTGCCGGGTATTGACAGCCTCGGCCACCTCGGGTTCATACGCCCAGAGGGTGACCGGATAATTTTTTTCGGCCAGGAGCTTGGCTAAAGCCGTGCCCCAGCTCCCGGCGCCGATGACGGCAACTTTCATGCGGCTCCTTATTGATTCAGTTTCTTCAACTCGCGGATGATATCATATTCCGAATCCTGGACCGGGGAAAGTCCCACGATTTTCAGCTTGTCCAGGATCATCGGGTCTTTCAGATTTAAAAGCGCTCGACGATAAGCGGCCTTCAGGCTGTCCGGCAGATCCTTGCGGATACAATAAGGCGCTCCCGGGATCATCTGGCTGGTCCAGAGAATCTGGAAGTCCGTCAGCTTAAGATGAAGCTCCTCGATTGCCCGGGCCAGATCCACCTCATTGGTGGCCCCGAGAGCATACCGGCCCTCGAACACGCCTTTGGCGACGGCGCCATGGCTTCCGGCAAAAACCACCTTGGACGCGAAGCCGGCCGGGGCGACGCCCAGGTCGCGGACAAAATGAAGCATGGGCACCAGGAACCCTGAGGTCGAGTCCGGGTCGCTGAAGGCCAGGACTTTGCCGCGGGCGTCTTCCAGGCGGCGGAGGTTTGATCCCTTGCGAGTGATCAGGACACTCTGGTAGCCGCGATGCCCCGGATAATAGAGTTCCATGGCCGCCGGCTCAATTCCGGTCAGGGCCGCGGCCTCGATGTAAGCATTGGGGCCGAGCAGTGCGCCTTCGAGGCTTCGGTTCTTCAATCCATGGATGACCGCGAGGTAGTTTCCCAGGGCAACCATTTTCACCGGGATGCCGAGTTCACGGGTTAAGTAGTTTCCCATGAGCTGGAAAGGGTCCTGCCCATTTTGGGTTCCGCCAATCGGGACATAACCCAGTCGAAACACCTGCGGCCAAGCGGGGGGCGGGGGTTGGGCCGGACCCGCGGCCAGCAGGCTTGAGACCATGAGAACGATGACCGGCAGGAGCGCGAAGGGCCGGAACCGCTTAAAACGATGAGATAGTTTTGTCAAATTTGTGACCCGAATTTTTTTCGGAGTTATTGTTTGATATTTCTCAGCTCGCGGATAATATTGTATTCCGAATCGGTGGCGGGGGAAAATCCCCCGATTTTAAGCCGAGCCAAAGTCTCGGGGTCTTTCATGTTGACCATGGCCTCGCGGAACGCGGTCTTGAAACTCTGGGGCAGATCCTTGCGCAGGCAGTAGGGTGTCCCGGGAATCAGGCGGCTCCGCCAGAGGACCCGAAAATCTTTTTCGTTCAGGTTCATTTCTTCAAGGGCGCGGAAAAAATCCAGATCGCCGGTCGCTCCCAGGGCAAAGCGGCGGTCGAACACCCCTCGGGCCACGGCGCCGTGGCTGCCGGCAAAAACGACCCGGGAAGCAAAGACCGCCGGCGGCGTTTTCAAGTCTTGCAGGAAGTGAAGCATCGGGACCAGGAACCCGGAGGTGGACTTGGGATCGCTGAAGGCCAGGACTTTGCCCCGGGCGTCTTCGACCGATCGGATCTCCGCGTCGGCGCGGGTAATGATAATACTTTGATACCCGCGTCGGCCTTGAGGGTCAAGTTCCATGACCACGGCTTCGACTCCCGCCAACTCCGCGGCTTCCACATAGGCGTAAGGGCCGAGGTTGGCCGCTTCGACGGCGCGGTTGCGCAGTTCGGAGATGACCTCGAGATAGCTGGGCTTGGCCACCATCTTCACTTCCAGGTTCAATTCCCGGGCCAGGTGTTGGCCCACCAAGAGATAAACGTCCACCTGCTCGGATTTCCCCTGGACCGGAACATAACCGAGCCGAAGCGTCTTCGGCCAGTCGGCCGGGGGCTTCGAGGCTTTGGCCGCGAGCAGACACAGGAGCGCTGCCAGTATCGCCGAGGAAGCCAAGGCCCGCTTCGACCAATGCTCAAGAGTCTTCATTTCCTGCTTTGGCTTGAAAAAGGAATTACTAATGGGAGCGCTATTCATTGGACAGTGAGGGACCCCGGCACAGATTGTAGGGGCACGGCATGCCGTGCCCCTACGGGGTTTGCCCGCCGCGGGAAGTGTCCAATATTTCATGCTCCCATTAGTAAGATTGCTTTGTGTGTCTTACCTTCTTAACTCCCGGAGTTGCCGGATAATAGTGTATTCGGAATTATCCGCCGGGCCGAACCCGCCGATTTTCATGCTCGCCAAGAGCGACGGGTCTTTCAGATTCAACAGGGACTGCCGGAGAGTCTTCTTGAAACTCTCCGGCAAATCTTTCCGGATGGCGTAGACCGAGCCGGGGATCATCGGGCTGGTCCAGAGGACCTGAAATTCCTGGACCTGAAGGTGCAGTTCTTCTACCGCCCGCGCGAAGTCGAGGTCGTTGGTAGCGCCGAGGGCGTAACTGTGGTTGAAAACGCCCTGGACCACGGCCTGGTGGGTTCCGGCGAACACCACTTTCGAGGCGAAGGTGCCTGGGGGTTGGCCCAGATCGCGGAGGAAATGGAGCATGGGAATCAAGCAACCCGAGGTGGAATCCGGATAAGTAAAGGCCAACACCCGGCCGCGGCCATCTTCCAGACGATGGATCCCCGAGCCGGTGCGGGTGATGAGGATGCTCCGATAGCCGCGCCGGCCTTGAGGATCGAGCTCCATGACCGCGGCCTCGACCTCCGCCAGCTCCGCGGCCTCCACGTAAGGATACGGACCCAGGTAAGCGCCTTCCAGGTTCCTGGCTTTGAAGCCGCCGATCAGGGAAAGATAATCCGGATACGACACCACCTTCACCTCCAGCTTCAATTCCCGGGCCAGGTACTGCCCTACCACCTGGGAAGGATCGCTCCGGTTGGCGCCGCCGCTCACGGCCACATACCCCAGCCGAAAGGTCCGAGGCCAATCCGCCGGCAGGGTCGGATTTTTTTCGGCCGCACTCAGGTGCCTGATCAGAAGCAGGCCGCTGATCAGGATCAGAATGGGCAGCGACCATCCCCACGGTCTTTTCATTAGCTCGTTGTCCTTCCTGACTTGCGGTCCTCGCGGGTCGTTCAGGCAGGCGTCGGCGGCCGCGTTCAGCCCCAGGGGCTTATAAATCTTTCACCACTTCGTACATTTCTTTCTCCGCCTGGACCACTTCTTCGGGCAGGAGATGGACTTGGCCGAGTTGGAGGGCCTCCACGTAAATGCGGGCGGCCCGCTCCACCAGGGCGCAGAGGTTGAAGGCCTTGCGCAGGTTCTTGCCCAGGCAGAGGTTGCCATGGTTGGCGAGCAGCACGGCGCTCTTGCCGAAGAGGGCCTTGACCGCGTTCTCGGCCAGGGCGTCGCTGCCGGACTGGGCATACTCGGCCACCGCCACCTCTCCGCCGGCATAGGGCACCAATTCCTCGATGATCGGCGGGATCGGCTTACGGAGCACGGCCAGGATCGAGGAATAGACCGAGTGGGTGTGAAAGACGGCGCCGGCGTCCGGCCGCGCCCTGTAAATGGCGATGTGCATAGGGCATTCGAAGCTGGGCGCGTTTTCGCCGACCACCAGGTCGCCCTCGCCATCCACCACCACCACTTCCTCGGGCTTGAGCTCCTCGTAGCTGATGCTGGTGGGCGTGATCACATAGCGGTCTGCCTCGTCCGGCACCCGCGCGCTCACGTTGCCGGCCGAGCCGGTAACCATGCCCGCCTGATACATCTTCACGGCATAAGCGTGAACTTCCTTGCGCAGCTTAAGGTAATCGCTCATCGGGCTACTCCTCGAACGGGTTCTCGAACTTCTTGATCTGCTCCCGCCAATCCGGGTAAAGGTCTTCGTATTCCGAGGTCCAGGCCGGGTCCGGCTCGATTAGCGCGCGGGCCGGCTGAAAAGCCTCGGCCGCGGACTTCAAATCCGCCATCCGGCCACAGCCCACCGCGGCGGCCATGGCCGCGCCCAGGGCCGAGGCCTCCGGCGCTTCCACCACCGTGACCGGCCGGGCCAGCACCGCGGCCACGATCCGGGCGAAGAGCCGGCTGCGGGCCATGCCTCCTGTTATAGTAATGCTTTTCGGCTCCCTGTCCAACACCGGCAAGAGTTGGTCCAGGTTCCCCCGAATGGCATAAGCGACGTTTTCCAGGATGGCGCGGGTGACAGCGCCGGGGCTGACTTGCTCGAGCTCGAGCGGGAAGGGGAAGAGGAATCCGGTCCGCCGAGCGGGGTTGATCTCCTTGAGGTTAAAGACCATGGGACCGAGCGAGGCGATCACCAGGTTGCTGCCCGGAGGGATCGCCTCGGCCTGGGCGAGCAAAGTCTCGTAATCGCCGGAGGCGTGGCCCTCCACATACCAGCGCAGGAGTTTCCCGGCGTCGCCGCAATTGCTTTCCAGGAGCCAGCGGCCGGGCAGCAGGTGGCAGTTGGTCCAGATGCGGCCGGCCGGCCCGAGCAAGGGCTGGTCGCAGACGGCCATCACCGGCGCGGTGGTCCCGGCGATGATGCCGACCTGGTCGGGTTCGATCACGCCCGCGGCCCAGAGCGCGGCCTGGCTGTCCGCGGCGCCGGCCACCACCGGGGTGCCGGCCGGGATTCCGGTTTCCGCGGCGGCGGTCTCGCTGACTTGACCCACCCGGCTGCCGGAGAGCACGAGGGGAGGGAACCAGGAAAGGGGCAGGTCCCAGGCGGAGAGCAATTCGGGGGACCACTGCCGGGTGCGAATGTCCAGCAAGAAAGAGTCCCCGGCCGCGGTGATCTCGGCCGCGGCCTCTCCGCTCAAACGGAACAGGATCCAGTCGTTGAGCATGAGCACGCGGGCGATGCGGCTGAAAATTTCCGGAGCGTTCAACTTAAACCACAGCAGCCGGCCGGGCGCGAAGATCCAGGGCGGCCAGCGACCGCTGATCCCGGCGGCCGAATCCTCCTGGATTTTTTCTTCCAGCTCGAGCCCGACCTCGATCCCCCGGGCATCGCGGTTGGGCCCGGCATAGAGCTCGCGGCCGAAGGAGTCCAGGAAGACGCAGCCTTCGCGCATGGAGGTGGAAGAGACCGCGGCCAGGCGGGATCGGTCCAGCCCCTGGAGCGCCTCCCGGCTGGCCTCGGCGAGCAGCGCCCAGAATCGCCCGGCGTCGAATTCCTTGCCGTAAGGGTCGAGGCCGGCCGGGGTGACGTAGTCCCAGGCGCGATAAGCGCGGCGAAGGAGTCGCCCCCGGCCGTCAAAAACGACGGCGCGGCCGCCGCCGGTGCCGGCGTCGAGCGCCAGATAAAGCGATTCAGTCATGTAAATAGCTTCCCCCAGGTTCCGTCAGGTCATTTTTCCCCAGATCGTATCCTTTTGTCAAATACTTCGCGGAGAGCCGGGTCTGGCCGCGAGATTGACTTTAGCGGGGCTTGTGGCATGATAATAGTGCCCGCAGATCCATCCGGACAGCTTGCGCGGAAAAAGATGAAAAAGGATCTGGGCCGGAGGGGACTCCATGCCTGCCGCCAGCACTGACACCGGACCGCAAGTCAAGGGCACGGCCTTAATTATTTTTTTCAAGTATCTCAAGACCCAGCCGGGAACCGAAGCTTTGCGGCAAAAGATCTTGGCGGCCTTGCCGGCGCAAACCGCCCAGGTGATCAGCAAGAAACTCATCGCGGTGGCGGATTACCCGTATGCGGTTTTTGTGGATTATCTCCGGGCCCTGGACCGGGTTTTGGGCAAGGGGGATTTGGCGGTGTGCCGGAAGCTGGGGGAATATTTTGCTACTCAGAATATCCAGATCGTCTCGGACATGTTCAAGAGGCTACCCCGGCCCGAGGACTTGGTTCAGGTCGGCGATGTCTTCTGGAAAAATTACCACTTGCAATCGGGCTCCATGAAAGTGGAAGACAGCTCGTCCGATCATGCGGTCATTCGGATCTATGATTTTCCTCAGATGGACCCGGCTCATTGCCGGCTGATGGAAGGGTGGTTCTCCCGCGCCCTGGTGGAGACCGGCGGAGTCTGGGTAGAAGAGGTCCGCGAGGTTCGCTGCCCATCCCAGGGAGATCCTTTTCACGAATTTGTGGGCCGTTGGCGGCCCGGAGGGAAATCGAAAAAATAGGGAGGGAACTCGGATGGTGACGAGAATTGGTTCGGAAAGAACCGAAAAGCGCAAACATCCACGAATGCCGGCCGGCTACGAACTCTTTGCCACCTGCGAGGGGCAAACGTTCATGACCCGAAGCCGGGACGTCTCGCCGCAGGGAATGGGGATCTATTGTCACGAATCCCTGGCCGCGGGGTCGGCCAGCAAGATGACTTTGCTCCTGCCGGATCGCGCCCTGAGTCTTGAACTCTGGGGCGTGGTCTGCCATTGTGTCCAGAACCCGGACTATCCCAGCATACCTTTTCCCTTCTTGGCCGGAATCAAGTTCAATGAAGAGAGCCTTGAAGGTATCCCCTTCTTGCAGATCCAGGGCGAAGTGATACGCTATGCCGCGTCGCATTCCGTCTTGATCGAGGCCTCGGCGCGGGATTGCTATCAATTCCTTTGCGATTTCGAACGCTATCCCGAATGGACGAAAATCCTGGAGCAGGTGCAGGTGCGGGACCGCTACCCGGATGGCCGGCCCCGGCGGGTGGAGTTCGTGGCCAATGCTTACCTGCGCAAAGCGCGCTACGTTTTGGATTATGCCTATGATGATCCGAAATATTGCCTGAGCTGGGTCAACGCCGGCGGCGACTTTCTCAGCATTACCGGCCGCTATTTCTTTCTCTCCCAAAGAGAAGGCGCGACCGCTTCGACTTACGAACTGAGCGTAACCGCGAACTTCCCCTTGCCCAAGCGGATCATCCGCTATTTCAGCAGCATCGCCATGCGCAAGACCATGAAAGACTTCAAGCACTACGTGGAAAGCAAAAAGAGAGCTTAGAGATTCGATTCGTAAATTCGAGGGTGAACTGATTTACGGTCGTATAACTCATGGAACAGTGAAAAGACACCCCCTCACCTTTATCCTCTCCCCCGTGGGGGAGAGGGGTCTAGTTTCCTCTTCTACTCAAGAAAAAAAGGACGCGGAATCCCGCGCCCCTTCTGGGAAGGAAGCCAAGGCGACTTACGGAGTCGCCGCCGCCGGGCCGGAAACTTCCCCGGTCAAGAACTGGATCACCTGCTGGTTGAACTTTTCCGGTTCTTCGACCATGGGGAAATGGCCGCTCCGGTTAAACGTGCTCAGCGAGGAGCGGGGCATAGCCTCGTTGAGGTACTCGGGGATGCCCTCCGCCTGGGGGGGGTAGGGGTTTTTAACGCCCCAAATGATCAGGGTCGGCGCTTGGATGGTCGCCGCTCCTTGAACCAGCTTCTTTCCGACTTCCCGTCGTTTGAGGTTGACCAGCGCTTGATGGAGCGCGTGCACTTCTTTGGTGAACTCCTCGCTCTTCACGTAGCGCTTCTTATAGTCAATGACCTGGTCCAGGAATTTCTGGGCGGTTCCCTGGTCTTCAACAATGTAATATTGGTGGAGGTCCTGGCCGCGTTCATGGAGAACGTTACGGACCGCCGGCTTCAGGAACAGGCGCTGGTAAAGCGGAATCCAGACATTGATTTGGGCGGCATTGTTGTTCTGGAAAATCCTGGAAGTCCCGGGGACCACTGGGTCACCCAAGGTTAGGCCTACGTCCACCCCCGCGGTGTTCACCAGAACCAGCTTGTCCACTCGCTCGGAATGAGTCAGCGCAAAATCCATCGCGATCATCCCCCCGATATCCAGGCCGACCAGAGAGGCGCGTTCCACCTTCTTGGCGTCCATGAAGCCGGTCAAGTAGCGGGTAAAATCTTCCATTTTGTAGGCAATATTCGGCTTGTCGGAATTACCGAAGCCGGGCAAATCCAGGGCGAGGACGTGGAAATGTTTGGCCAGCTCCTCCAAGTTGTATTGCCAGGTATCAATGGTGGCAACCGCGCCCAGATGGCCGTAAGTCTGAGCGCGAGGCGGGAGGATATGAAAGGTCAGGAGGGAAAAGGCGTCAAAGAGGGGGGTGGTGAGAATGGAATCGGAAAATTCGATGGGAAAGACTCCGCCATGGATTAAAATAAGTGTGGGTCCTTCCCCCGCTTCCACATAAGCCAAGTTGATATCCTCCACCTGGATGAACTGGCACGGCGCCATGTATTCCTTGGCGGGGAACGGTTGAAAATTGCGCCGTTTCGCGATCGGCTTTTCGATCAGGCTATAGCAGGCGGTGAAGCTGAATGCACTCAGCGCGAGCAGCGCCACTACGCAAGCGGTCTTTCGTCCCATGGCTTACCCCTCCTTCGTGAAACCAGTGGTCTAGTCAAAATCGGTGGAAACTTAGCACAAAGCCGAAAGTCTGTAAAGAAAAAAATTTGGGTGATTTTATGGCCGGCCGGTTCCAGGGAAAAAGGGTCTGGCCGCGGCTTGGCTCGCCTGAGCCAGGGGGAGGCGAAAGCGGGTGGCAGGGCGTTAAAAGTGGCTGGCCGGTCGTTCGGGGTCCGCGGCAAGGGGAATCGTTAGCAAAGCCAGGTGAATTGGAGAGCAAGCCTTGAGACCGAGTTGCCAGGAGCCATCGGCAGGGGGAGTCAAATTGTCTTCATTAATGAAATTTTAATCTGTTTGGATAGCTTTTTTTAATCTGGCGTTTAATTTTTATTGACAAAGAGGCGCTTTTTCGATTATGATGGGCGGCACTTTGGCCATTTTGATTCCTAAGCCCATATCATCCCACAGCCTGGTTTACTCCACTCTGTAAGTGCCATCTTCCCGGTTTCGCAACGGAAGTGGTTCTGCTACGAAAGATGCCGAAATTTGTGGATAAGGGAGGTAAGTAGAGAATGGTTACACGAACCTTGATTCCGAGTGGGTAAAGTCCTGGCGTTGTGTCCAGGAAGGGATTCAACAGGTCAGGGTTTAAAGTAGAAGGATGAGGAGGAAACATTCATGGAATCTGGGGCAATGTTGTTATCACTGGTGATCGGCATCAGCGTGCTCGGGCTGCTCTTCGCCTACTTTTTAGCGCGCTGGGTGCTGGGGCACAGCATGGGCAGCGAAGCGATGCAGCGCATCTCGAACGCGATCAAGGAAGGGGCCGAGGCTTTTCTCCGCCGGCAAAATTTTACCATTGTCTTGCTGGCCTCATGCTTCGCGGTCATTCTCTTCGTGGGCTACGGCTTGATCCGCACCCCTCAGAAGTTCGACCCGGTCACGTCCTCGCTGGAACTGGCCGGCTGGATCACGCTCTCGTTCGTGTTCGGCGCCTTGTGCTCGGTGATCGCCGGCTACGTGGGCATGTGGGTCTCGATCCGGAGCAACATCCGGACCGCTCATGCCGCCCTTTCCAGCCTGAACGATGCGCTCCGCATTGCCTTGCGGGGCGGCGCGGTTTCGGGTCTGCTGGTGGTTTCCATGAGCCTGCTCGGCGTGGGCGGCCTGTTTGCTTTGGTGGACGCGTTTAGCGCGGTCGAGCAGACTAAAATCCCCCTGCTGATCGTGGGCTACGGGTTTGGCGCTTCCTTTGTGGCGCTCTTCGCCCAGTTGGGCGGCGGGATTTACACCAAGGCGGCGGACGTGGGCGCGGATCTGGTGGGCAAGGTGGAAGCGGGGATTCCGGAGGATGACCCGCGCAACCCCGCGGTGATCGCGGACCTGGTGGGCGATAATGTGGGCGACTGCGCCGGCCGTGGGGCGGACCTGTTCGAGTCCACCGCGGCCGAGAACATCGGGGCCATGATCCTGGGTGCATCTCTGGCCGTGAGCGCCCAGGACGCGGGCATGGGCTTTTCCATGGGCGTGGTGGGGGTGATGATGTTCCCGCTGGTGGCCCGGGCCTTTGGAATCATTGCCTCCATCGTCGGCATCATGGCGGTGAAGATGGACAAAGAAGAGAAAATGGACCCGATGCAGGCTCTCAACCGGGGCTACTACATCGCCGTGGTCCTGGCCATGGCCGCCTTTGGGGTGGTCACCTATTGGCTGCTTAACAGCCCGCAGGCGCCCGATGCCTGGTGGCACTTCTTCCTGTGCGGGGTCGTGGGCGTGCTCACCTCGGTCGCTTTCGTTTTCATCACCCAATACTACACCGAGTATAAATACCGGCCGGTGAAGTCAATCGCCGAAGCCTCCCAGACCGGACCGGCCACCAACATCCTGGCCGGGATCGGCGTGGGCCTGGAGTGCACCGCGGCTCCCGCCCTGGTGATGGGCGCGGCCTTGCTCTCGTCCTATTACCTGGGCAAGTCCACGGGTCTGCCCAATGCCGGCCTGTTCGGGACCGCGGTCGCCACCATGGGCATGCTGGCAACGGCGGCCTTCATCCTGGCCATGGATACTTTCGGCCCGATCACCGACAATGCCGGCGGCATTGTGGAGATGAGCCAGCAGCCGGAGGAAATTCGGAAGAAAACCGACCGGCTGGACGCGGTGGGCAATACCACCAAGGCTTTAACCAAGGGCTATGCCATCGGGTCCGCGGCGCTGGCGGCCTTTTTGCTCTTCCAGGCCTACATGGACGAGGTGCGCCAATATGCCGGGATTTCGATGGAAACGCCGTTCCCGGTGGACCTGTCCAAGCCGGTGGTGTTCGTGGGCGCTCTGTTGGGAGCCGCCTTGGTGTTCCTCTTCTCCGCCCTGGCCATCCGGGCGGTGGGCAAGGCCGCCCAGGCCATCATCGAGGAAGTGCGCCGGCAATATGCCAAGTTGCCCCGGGTGAATGATATCATCCAATTCCCCAAGGACTTCAAGCCCGACTACGGCTCCTGCGTGGACATCGTCACCAAGTCGGCGCTCCGCCGCATGGTCGCGCCGGGCCTCCTCGCGGTTCTGACGCCGGTCGCGGTGGGCATCATCTTTAAAATGTTCATCGGACCGGAAAATGACAAGTTGATCTCGGCGGAAGCCGTGGCCTCGTTCCTGATGGTCGGCACCATCTGCGGTATTGTCATGGCCCTGTTTCTGAACAACGGCGGCGGCGCCTGGGACAACGCCAAGAAGTATATCGAGGCCGGAGCGTTCGGCGGCAAATACATCACCGGGCCGGACGGCAAGAAGATGAAGAACCCGATCCACCAGGCCGCGGTGGTCGGCGACACCGTGGGCGATCCCTGCAAGGATACCGCCGGACCCTCGTTGCACGTGCTGATCAAGTTGCTCTCCACCATTACCCTGGTGCTGGCGCCGCTGTTTATTTAATCGGCGCTAAGAAAGGTAGGGGCTTGGCAGGCCAAGCCCCTACCCGGCTAAAGGAAACGGGCGGTCCGAAAGGGCCGCCCGTTCTTTGTGCGTTAAAGGTCCTGGGAGTCTTAATCCACCTGAAACTTCTCTTTGGCCGCCCGGACTTCGATGAAACATTCTTTCTCGGTCATCCCGGCTTTCATGAGCATTTCCAGGTTGTAATATTGTCCGGTGGGAAGGGTGAAAGCTTTTTTCCACTCGGTTTTGGTCTTGGATACGTAATCATCGCCGAACTGCTTGGTGCACTGGGAGTGGAAGCTGGCATAGAGCACATACGAGCCCGAAGGCAAGGGGGTCCGGACCCCGTCCTCCAAAGGATACTGCCGCTTGGTCTCAATGTTGTAGGCGATGACCTGGGTATCGTCGGGCCGGCAGGCATAGCGCTGGGAATACATGGTGCCGGACATGGCGGACCCGGAGCCGGAGCTTTCCGCGGAGCCGCTTTCGGAATATTCCCCCGAGGCCTCGGCCGAGCCGCTGCCGTATTTGGTGGTGTCATAGGAGCCGGAGGCGGAGGCCGAGCCGCTCTGATTGTAAGAGCCGCTGGAGCTGGAGGAATAGGCTCCCACGGAAACCCCGGCCTGGCTCTGGCTGTCCACATCCGAGAGTCCCCACATCTCCGCCGACTCGGCTTCGGTGATCAAGGCCACTTTGATATAGCCCTTGGGCGCCTTGGCGTCCATGATCTCGTTGACTTTGATCTTGGCCAGCTTCAGCCGGGGATTCCTTTGCAGAGCCGCCTGGTAATACTTGTGCGCCCCATCCAGATTCCCTTTCTTCTCCTCGATTTGACCCAGGAGCTGGGCGCTCTCCCCGCTTTTCGGATCGGCCTGCCAAGCGGCCTTGGCCTGGTTTTCCGCCTCGCCGAGGCTGCCTTTCTCAAAGTAGGCCTGGGCCAGCTTGAGAGAGATCGCGGCATTATTGCCCTCGACCGAAAGGACTTTCTGGTAGTCGGCAATGGCCTGGTCCCAGTTCTGGACCTGGAAATAGAGATCGCCCCGGCCTTGCCAGGGCTCCTGACTCTGGCTGTTCAACTGACCGGCCCGCTCATACTCGGCCACGGCCAGGTTGAGAAAGGGGTCGGCCAAGGGGTTCTTGCCCTCGGCAAAACCTTGCCAGCGCCGGTGGTAGAGCTTGGCCAGGGCCAGGGCCGCCTCGAACGATTGGGGGCTCTGGGCCACGTTCTTCTGGGCCTCATAGATGTCGCCGAAGTTGCTCTTGATGTTGTTGAGCCCGGTTTGTCCCTCCGTGCCCGCCTTGGCAAAGGCTTCCGCGGCTTCATAGTATTTATTTTCCCGGAGCAAGCGATTCCCTTCCTGGAAGTTCTTCTGCTCCTTCTTGCTCATCCCGGATTTTTTTGCCGCCAGAGCCGAGGCACCCATGCCCAGGCCGACCAGAATAACGATCAGTCCGATCCCCCATTTCCTTCCGGCCATGATCAACTCCTTTTCGGATGATTTTTTCATATTATGGCAAAAGAGTGCAATCGTGTCAAGAAAATGATGAGAGGGGTTTCTCTGGGGTCAGAGCTTCACATAATACTTTACATAATTGCATAATGGCGGATTGAAAGGATGACCGGCAGGAATGCCTGTCCCCCTGCCACTTAAGAAAGTTCACGGTTGGCTGTTTTAAAACCCTGATACCTTAACACTTGGATCAGTAATCAGTAAACAGTGGACAGTGAAGATTCGTGTCCCTGGGTGTCTTTTCGTGGATAATTCTTCCCTCTTCAATCTGCGCAATCCGCGGATCGTCCTTCTTTTCTTGGATCCGCGACCGGGGCGGTCGCGGCTACCTCCGTTCACGTTCACGTTCAGGTTCACGTTCAAGGTGTTAAGCCCTCACCCTGACACCTTGACACCCTGACACTCTACTTCGGGGTTGGCAGACCGGGAGATATGGTCCCCAAGGTGGAAAGCATGGGGTGGTTGCCGCGCAGGATGGGGTGGCTGCCGTGTAAGATGGGGTGACTGCCGCACAAGATGGGGTGGTTGGCGTGCAGGATGGGGGGACGTTTGAAGAGGGGATATCGTATGTCGTATGGAGTATGTCGGGAAGGCAAGAGAGGGAAAAG
>Ga0315291_10001757_pt1 | contig 28772 bp, 21 predicted proteins | sample YL17G12_20_MG_FD_203070 | JGI IMG/M metagenome (GOLD analysis project Ga0315291, IMG submission 203070) | Sediment microbial communities from Yellowstone Lake, YNP, Wyoming, USA - YL17G12_20 | ecosystem: Environmental > Aquatic > Freshwater > Lake > Sediment | place: USA: Wyoming | collected...
TAGATATAACTGTACACGAAGGAAGCGGTATCAACATGACGATTTCTGTTAGTGATGGAAGCGGCAATTTCAAATGGGTCATTTCAGATTTACCAGAGAATGTGGAATTCAGCACGAGCGAAGATACGAGACAGGTCACGATTTCAGGCACTCCGGATTTCACAGATTCCAAGGTCATCCACGAGGTAACGGTTCGAGTGAAAGATCGGGATTGCGATTCAAGAATGATCGTCAAGACTTTCAAAATCTCTGAAATCATAAGACCAAAAGGTACTATTGTCCAGGATACTTCCTATGAGATCGATGAATGTAAAATAGAAGCGGAACCATATTTGTCCTTGAAAATAGATGGCGATGCCGTCAAAGAGCCGATTACGATATTTCCAGGCGCAGGCGATACAGTGACGGTAGATATATCAAAATATGGGCCTGTTTCCAAAGATGTATTTATTACACCTGAAATCTCCGGGAAAAATGATCGTTACACTATTCTCTATACCGAAGAAGAGGCAAATTGGGTCAATTCAGTAGATAGTGGTAAAAAAATCAACCTCTCCCCTGACACGGAAGTTGGAACCACCCGGACCGTAAAAATCATAGTCAAAGATAAGAAGTGTAAAACGGAGGGCAATGAGTATAGAAGATATGAATACTTTGTCACGTTGAATACCGTCTGCAGAATTGCAAAAATGAGCGATGTGTATCTCAAGATGAGAGCCCAATACAATAAGAAGGAAGACGCGGGTTTCTGCAAGTACACAAAGGCAGGATTAACCTTGGTCAGTGACGAACGTGATGGTTCACTAGTCAAGAAGAATGAGGAAGACTCCGATTCAGTTTTATTGAATACTGGAGGAGGTGTCGGAAGTAATAAAGATTATATCGCTTACAGCGGGAGATTTTATCTGACCAGTGACAACAAACACAGTGACGAACACGCAAACAGAATAGACGATCGTCCAAAGATCATTGATTTTAACACGCCTTCATCTGTTGTACGTGGTTCTATGTGTGTCGAAGACATAACAGGTGTTGGTTTTTTGTTGGGCGATGAGAATTGTGCCGGCAAACCATCACTCAAGATTACTCATGTCGAAGTAAGGGCTTGTTTAAAAACGAATACCAATGGTGAACTGGTCGGAGCTCAAACGTATGGCATATATTCCGACTTCGATGACCATGGGAGTAACTGTTATTTTGCCACCTATCAGAGTGAACCGTTTGGATTCCGAGAGCTTGGTCAGGGTGACTGGGGTTATGAGTGGCGTCATCTTGATATGTTTGAAGAAGGAAATTATTGGTATGGAAACAGTAAGATGGAGGGCAGCCCTTTTTAATTAATCCCTAACGTCGGTTGACACCGAATTGATAAAAAAAACTACCTTGGCGGTGATTAAGAAAATCACCGCCATTTTTTTATCTTAGGCGTCAGGCACCTTGGGGTTTTTTGTCCCCACTTCAGCCCCTTAACAACCCGAAAGCTAACCTGGCACTAAATAAGCTCAATTGCCGCATCACTTAAACTCTTGTTATTATTGGGTTTATGCTGATCACTGGTCATTGTCACTGATCACTGGTTGGCAGGGAAATTGCTTATAAAGATAGCGGAGGTTTCTCATGAAAAAGTCGTTCAATGTATTTGCAATTATCCTGACGGTTGCCGCTGCCTTCATTTTCTCATTCGTATCGGGATCGTCATTTGCAGAACACCATGATTGTGAAATGAACACAAGCACAGATCTCAACGGCAATCCTTGTCTTGTGATCAATAAAGCGTTCAAGGCAAGAAACGGCAAGGGTGACTCTTATGCTGATGATTATAAGATGGAGTGCACTCTCCAGAATATTTTTAACCAAATAGAAGGGGATAGCGGGTATTGCGAAATGGATTCGGATGGAAATGACGGCAATACGATCCTGTTCCAATCCGAAATCAATAACGAGCAAAAACTAATAAGCACGATAACGAAGATTGATAACCCCGTTTCCATAAACCTTAATGAAAGAACGGTTATCTTGGAAGGAGGCTATCCGGTGTACTGGGGCGACGGTGATTGGGCGAGCCCGTTCGATATCGATTGCGGCGGCGGTTTTATGGGAGCCACAAGATTTTGTCCCGAAGCCTATTTCGATTTGGATGTGGTCAAGCGCCTCAATTATGAATACAGGGCGGAAATTGACATCACGGATATCTCTTTAAAAAGCGTTACCGGTGCGGGGCTGGATTTATATGGCAAAGGCAAATTGATCTTGCGTGATTTGGATGTCAGAGCGAAGTGCACCCTTTCACAAGGTTGTGCGCCGGCGGTAAAACTCGGAGGCGGCGCGAAATTGATATTGAAGAATGCGAAGATTCAGACTTGGACCGCGGCGCTGCCCGGCTTCTCTTCAGTTGTTCGCATCGAGAATAATGAGCAGGGGATGTTTCATGACTATATAGCGGTCGATGGATCCGCAATTATATCAACAGCGGAAACGGAAGCCGTATTTTCTTTCAAGACGGCCTCGGTTATAACCCCAACCGATTTTGACGGGTTGAAGCTTGGCATTTCTGAAATGCAGGATCTTGGTAGTTTAGAAACTGATGAGACCAGAGCGCTTTTCTGGGAAAAATATCGGAAAAGATACGGCGGGCTGATCAGGGTTGATGGAATGTCGCCTGCGAAATGCATACTAAAGCCGGATCTAAAATCGTGCGAAATTGACAGCTTAACGCCTATTAATTTTGCGACGGTGAAAAAAGTATGGAACGAATTTTTGAACACATATGTAGAGTTTCCTCTGGATCCGCCATATTGGTTTTATATAGACGAGAAGGAGAACTTTAATTGGAGAGATGTTTCGGCCCGCGACAGTATTTATACTTTAGGCCTTGATAACGGCATTCTGCATGAAAATTATGTAACTATGACTAACATGGGTCAGGTCATTCGTGTTGAAAGACCGAAATGTCCCAATGAAGAAGATGCAATATTGAAGAATGGTGAGGAGGGCGATTCGCTGACGTGCAAAGAGCCCATCGGCGGCGAGTTTGATAGCGTCAATTGGCAGATGAAATGCACGGATTGGAGGGCGCACTATGAGCATCAGCAATACACGATCGAGCAGGAATGCGTTTGCATGGACGGTCTGGAGATGAAAGCGGACGGCGTGTGCAAATTGAAGAACGATTTGTCAGGGCTTCTGGGTCGGGCAACCGACAACTCTTTGATACGTTATTTCCAGCACGAGGCACGCCATCCGGCGCCTTCCGGAGACGGAGACGGCGATACGGACGGCGGTGAAAAAGGCGACGTCAATCTGGACGGCGGCGGCGATCAAGTCGATTTGAACGACAACTCTTCCGGTGACGTATGGTCGCCTGACAACGCCAACGTCGACGGGGCAGTAGAAAATGCGGCGAACAATGACTCAAGCGGCGGCGCGTTCAGCTGCTCTCTGGTTACGACATCCACACCGGCTTCTTCGCCTCTTTGGATCCTGTTTGTGGCGTTCCCGATGACTGCCATTCTGTGGCGCCGCGCGGGCCACAGACGCGATAGGTAATTGACAGAGGATAAGTAAAAAGCTAACTTGGCGGTGATGAAGAAAATCACCGCCATTTTTTTGTTCCTGATCCTTGCAAGGGGCGCATTTGCATTCACTGCCACGGGCTTTCTGAATCCCTATGGAATCGCAATCGATCAGAAGACGGGCCTGATTTACGTGGGCAACGTCAACGGCGATCCCGAATCGAAAGACGACAACGGTTTCATCTCACGCCTCAAGGGCGACGGGACTGTCGATCAGATCCGCTTCATAGACGGCGCAGCATCGGATGTCATCCTGCACGCCCCGAAGGGGATGGCGATCCTCGGCAACTTTCTCTATGTCTGCGACATCGACGCGCTCCACAGCTATGACCTCAATACAGGAAAGCAGCTCTTCGACGTCAACTTCGGCGAGCTTCCCCACCAGAGTTTCTATTCCATTATAATCGGCCCCGACGGCGCGCTCTATGTTGCCGATGCGGCCGCGAACGCGATCTACAGGGTCGATGTGACCAAACAGCATGAAGTCACGCTCTTTACAGCAGGCGCGGATCTGGGAAACCCGCACGGCATCGCGTGGTATCCGGCGCGTCAGAATTTCGCGGTTGCCGGCGGAACGTCCGGACAGGTCAACGCATATGACAAGTCGGGAAAAAAGCAGCAGATGCCCGCGATTTATCTCAAGTCGCTTGAGGGGATGGACGTGGACGACGGCGGCAACATTTACGTCGCGAGCCGCGAGCTTGGCGCCGTTTACCGCATCGCGCCCAACTTTGTCCTGAACGGTTTTAAAGTGGGACTCGCCGGCCCCGCCGGTGTCGCTTACAACAGAACCGACAAGAGCGTAATTGTCGCCACATTTAATGACAACACTGTCCAGTCGTTTCCATTAAAACCCTGACCTCCCCTTTGTAAGGGGAGGTAAGGTGGGGTAGATCTACCTCCCCTGACCCCTCATTACAAAGGAGGGGATTTTTATGTCTGATAAAACTCACGCTAAATGGATGCTTCAGGCAATTGCCGAGGCTTTGAAAGCCGCCGCGATGGACGAGGTGCCGGTGGGCGCCGTCGCCGTCGTGGGCGGAAAAGTCGTGATGCGCGCGCACAACATCCGCGAGAAGACGCATAATCCATTGGGCCATGCGGAGCTCCTGCTTTTAGAAAAGCTCGCCAAAAAGGAAAAATCGTGGCGGTTGACCGAAGCGGCCATATATGTCACATGCGAACCGTGCCTTATGTGCGCGGGCGCGCTTTTGCAGGCGAGAATTCCGATGCTTGTGTTCGGCTGCATGGATCCCAAGGCGGGCGCATGCGGATCATTATACAATGTCATGCAGGACGAAAGACTGAACCATCAAATTGAAGTCGTCCGCGGCGTGCTTGAAGATGAATGTGCGGAACTGTTGTCGGATTTTTTTAGGAGAAAACGAAATCCCTCCCTTTGTAAGGGAGGGATGGGGAGGGTAGATCTACCTCCCCTTGCCCCTCCTTATAAAGGAGGGGGAGGGGGTAAAAAATGAAAGAGTTTTTTAATCCCAGGTCGGTTGCGGTCATCGGCGTCTCCGAATCGCCCGGGAATATGGGCCAAAACATAATCGCCAATCTGATTGAGTTCAACTATGACGGGATCATCTACGAGGTCGGCCACAAGGGCGGCACGCTTTTCGGCCGGCGGATCTACAGATCCGTGTCCGACATACCGGATCAGCTCGATCTCGCGGTGATACTCACTCCCGCGAAGACGGTCCCCGATATTTTAGCCGAATGCGGCGAAAAAAATATCAAACACGTGATCATAGAATCCGCGGGATTTCGCGAATACGGCCCTGAAGGCGTCGCGATTGAAAACAAGCTTCTGGAGGCCGCAGAAAAATACGGCATCAAATTCATAGGGCCCAACTGCATAGGCACAATGAACATGCATAACGGTCTGGCGCTTCCCTTCACAAGTTTCAAAAACGTGTTCAGAAAAGGCGGCATCTCGCTTGTGACGCAGAGCGGAGGCGTCGGCATCAGCTATCTCAACGTTCTTGCCAGCGAGAATTTGGGGATCGCCAAATTTGCGAGTATCGGCAACAAGCTTGCGATAAACGAAAACGATCTGCTTCTATATCTGATAGGCGATCCCGAGACGGAGATCATTTGTCTTTATCTCGAAGGCATAAGCGACGGCCGGAAACTCATGGAGATCGCCAGAAAATCCTCGAAACCTATTCTCCTTCACAAGTCAAACATCGGCAAGGAGGCGAAGGCGATCGCGCAGTCTCACACCGCGTCGCTTTCAAGCGATGATGCGGTTGTCAGCGCGGCCCTCAAACAATCCGGAATAGCCCGCTTCAAGGACCATGAAACACTCGTCAACTATCTGAAGATTTTGCCGCTTCCCAAATTGCGCGGCAATAAGCTGGCGATCCTGTCCCGTTCGGGGGGACACGCCGTCATCGCGGCGGATGCCTGCGAGGAGGCCGGCTTCACGCTTGCGCCGTTCGACCCCAGATTTATAAGCGGGATCGAAAAGCATTTTCGCGCGCACGTCATACAGATGACGAACCCGTTGGATCTGGGCGACCTTTTTGATTATGAGGTTTACACCAAAATAGTGGAGCGCACGATAATGCAGCAGAACGTGGACGGGGTCGTGTTTCTGCACACATATATTTCCGCGACGGAAGGGGACGCGTCGAGGGCCCTTTTTGCGGAGCTTGAAAAAATTTCGCATACGCACCGCAAACCCATCGCGATCTGTGTCGCGACCGACGAGGAGGAGTTGTACCGCTTGAGGCAGAAGCTTCCCCAGCCTGTGTTCACCTCGCCGTCAGACGCCATCTATGCCTTGGCCCTCGCGCGCGATTTTCGCCATGAGATGAGGCCCGTGCCCTCCGCCATGCCCCAATTTCCAGTGGACAAAGGAAGGGTGAAAAAAATTCTGGACGCGTGCGCGGCTGAAAAGAGAAATCCGCTCCTCGTCGAGGCTCTGGAAATTTTAGAGGCGTACGGGATTCCGGTGGTCAAAAGCGTTTGCGTCGAAAAAGAGGACGACGCGGTCAAAGAGGCTGCCGTTCAGGGCTATCCGGTCGCCATGAAGATCGTCTCTCCCAACATCTCCCACAAAACCGATCTCGGCGGTGTGCAGCTCAACATAAGAAATGAGGATTCTTTAAGGCAGGCCTACCGCGACATGATGGCGAATATAAAAAAGCGCGCGCCGGATGCGGAGATCGAAGGCGTGGTCGTCCAGCCGATGATTCAGGGCGGGCGCGAGCTCATCATCGGCGCGAAGAGGGATCCGAATTTCGGCCCGACTGTGATGGTGGGGCTGGGCGGAATATTCGTGGAAATCTTCAAGGACACCGCGCTCCGCGTTGTGCCCTTCGACGAACGTGAAATCGATTCCATGTTCGCGGAACTCAAAGGTTATCCGATCCTCAAGGGCGCGCGCGGCGAAAAGGGCTACGATCTTCATAAGGCAAAGGAAGTCGTCTCCCGTGTAAGTCTTTTGGTCACAGATTTTCCAGTCATAGCGGAGCTTGATCTGAATCCGTTTAAACTTATGCCTGCCGGCGAGGGCGGTTTCTGCCTCGATGCAAGGATGGTTTTTTCCAAGTAATTCCAACTATTTATAAACTTAGCAACTTTTTTGGAAATCCACCGATAAATGGCCGGAGGATTAGGGGACGTGTTTGTAGGATTTTTAAAAAGCATGTTTGATTCCCTCGAGGCGATCCGGGGTTTCCTGATCAGGGATCCGATGCCCGCTTCTATACCCACGAGCATGGAGCAGTACGAGGCGAACCTTATCGGTGAATATGAGCAGCAGTGCAGCGAGTCGCTGGGCGCGCAGTCAAGCATACATGGCGGAACCACTTTTCAAAACATCGGGGCGGAACAAAGATTTTCGCAATCCATGAACGGTTTTTTTGCAGCCTCCGAATGGGGAACAAGTTGGGTGCGTCTGACAAGCGGTGGTGAGCTAATCCAGCCTTCGCTCCTTCGCCTGTATTACAGGCGGCATCTGACGGGCGGCGGGAATTGCCCCGAGGGTTCGCCCGCAAAGCTTCGTTTCGCGCTGGCGGACCGTTACACTGAATTGCTGAATAAGCTGAAGAAAGAGCTCGAAGATAAGGAGCTGGATCTGGCGTGGGATGATGTCCTGGAAGATGTCAAAGGGGAAAAATATACACCGGAAAAGCAGGCTGCCGAAAGAGAGATTGCCCTTATGAAAGGTGCGATAATGTTGATAGAGGCGATCGTTCCGATCATAAAAAATCCCGAAACCGACAGCTCTCAACTGCTTATCCACGAAATCCTCATTAACATCCTTCAGGATCCCGCGCGCCGAAGTCTGGGCTTGAAACTTTTAAATATGGTGGAAGTGACGCCGGAGAAGAAATTGAGTTTGGTGCCGCGTTTCGAAGAACTTGTTGCGGCCGCGGGCGGATACGGCTCCCCGTTTTTTCACACGCTTCTGGAAGTTCTTATGAAGCAGGGAGGGGAGGATTTATTCTTTAAATTTTTTCACAGCTTTTTGTCCGAGGAGGGAAGCGAGCCCGATCCGCTCATAGAACGCCTGGCCTCTGCAACGGCGGACCATGATATTACCGATGTGACCGGCCAGTATATCGGGAGGGCGCTTGAGCAGATCTCCAATCCGGAAAACCGCGAGATTGCCGAGCAGATGGTAGGTTTGTTTGAGGAACCGTTAAAACCTTCGCTCAAAAATGATCCGGCCCTCTTTCAATTGATGAGCGATATATTGAAAAAGCCCAACGGCGCATTTTTGTTTTTCAGGTTTAACGCCCATTTTCCGGATACTGCAGACGGAAACATTGATCCGCTTGTTGTTCGTCTCCTCACTGTTGCTGCAACACATGACATTGAAGTCGTTCCAAGGATTTTTGTCTTGAAGGCGCTCAATATGGTTTCAGATCAGGACAAGCGGAGTTTGGCTGTACAGCTAATTGAGTTGCTTGAGGATCAGGACGAGCTGAAAGAGATGAGAAAGTCGGCATCATTTGAAGAATATATGCGCGATTACAAGGCGCGGAGGGGTTCGGGCGGCGGAGGCACAAACGGTGTGGGCGGTTCTTCCGCTCCGCCTGCCGCGACACCATCGTCTTCTGATGAAGAAATATCCGCCGCTCCTGTAGAAAGTTATGATGATTATGATCCTTCGTGGGATTCTACGGACGAGATTGGCTGGCAGGAGGATTTCTATTACGGCATTGATGCCATGCCGCCTCCGGAAATGTACTGGGAAGCGGGTGCGCAGGCTTTTGGAATTTAAACTACATGGCAACGTCGCTTGACATTGTAAGCAATTATTTCTGGGATCTCACGGGCCGTGATGCGCAAAGATTGAGCGCCGCATTCGCGGAGAAGTACGAACGCATTTGCCGCGCGCCGCCGGACGATGACAAATTTACAACGTCGGTCGACGAGTATCTCACAATATATCATCCCGATCAGGAGATGAGCACGCCCGAGATCGCCGGCAACTACGCGTGGTCGTTGCGGGGAGGGGAGATCTGCCCCGAGGGGACGCCGGGGAGAATGAGTTTTGATCTTATTGATGGCTACAATAGGTTGATGAATGAGTTGAGCGACGAGGTCCGCTTTGCTGATCCGGCGTGGAGAGATTTCTTGAGCCAGAGAAGGAAGCTTGTGAGGAGGGTTGAGATTGCGCTCCGGCTCAAGCATTTTGCCGACGATCAGCTGGAGGCGATGCAGCATATACTTCCGATGCTTCGCGATTCCGCCCGGCAAACGCTTGGATACAATCTCCTCAAGACGATCGCGTTTGAGGGTGGGGAGGCCCCGCAATTTGTTCCGAGTTTTAATGATCTGGCGGAGGCTGCGGCCGCGCTTCAGCCCGACTGGCCCGTTAAACTCCGGCAGGCGTTTGAGGAACAGGCGAACAAAGTCGACGAGATGGAGGCGTTCGACTGGAGGCATCTTACCGAAACCTTCGTGCAGCAGATTTGGGATGCCGGCAGCGGAGTCTCGGCCTTTTTTAAATCGGTGGATGTCATGATAGAAAACGGCGACTTTGAGTTTGCCCGAAAGTTTCTGGAGATTATGGGTCCCGGAAAGTGGGAGGGCCCTCCGGCCGCGATTGAAATGCTTGCCCATGCGGCCCTGCTTGGAAACGCCGGCCCCTCGCGCCGCCTGCTGATAGAGAAGGCGATGGTTCTGGTAGAGAGAATCTATGAGATAGCAACGGACGAAGCGCATGATTTCACAATTCCCGGCCGGATCGCCATGCTTCTTTCATATCCCGAAGGAGACACCGAAACGGAGGCTAACCTTGCGGCATTGATACAAAGGCTGCTCGAGGGACAAAGAAACGGAAGCGCATTTCGCGGCCTTGAAGACAACGATCTCGTCATCCAATTTTTGAGGAGTTTTTTCTCACTTTATGACAGGCTAAAGGATAACGAGAGGCTCAAGCAGATGGGCTTGCAGGTCGAAGAAATAGATATTCAAAATTCGGTCCCGGCCCGACTGCTGAAAATTGCCGTATCGGAAGATTTGAGCGGCGCTTTTGTCTCTCTTATGACGCAAGCGCTTCGCTTTTCGGATATATACGGCAGCACAAGCAGCGAGACAAGGCGTTATCTCGATGTGCTCACTCCCGAGTTTTACGATCTTATAAGATCGTCAGCCAACGAGTGGGACTTCTTCGATAAGCTCTCCCGCCGCGGAAGTGGAGGGGGCGCATCTGCGCCACCGGAGGGCGCGCCGCCGCCGGTTTCGACGCCGCCTCCGGCAGCAGCGGCTTCTTCAGTGCAGGATGAAATATCAGGCATCGGAGAAGTTGAGCTATATGAGATGGAATTGACGGACCAGCCGGAAGCGGATTTTGAATTTGACGATCCGGGCAGCCAATTGTTTATCGGCTGCGAATATATGTCTTATGAACCATTGGGCATGGCACAGTAGAGGTTATTGATGGACGGAGTCTTCAGGACATTGATTACAGATTCGTGGAACGCGGTCTTCAGATATCTTTTGAACGATCTCAAAGTCGTGGCCACACAGCAAAATGTGGATCTCCTTCACGACAAATTTGTCAGCAGGTATGAGGCCGTCTGCGGTGAAAGGCTTGTGGCACCGTCGAGCGTAAGCACCGGCAACTCCTTCAACGATAACGCATATACACGCTTCAAGTCCGCGCTGGGCGTCTTTTTGAGTGGCGATGGCAGAAGGTTTGTGGGCGAGAACATAATCGTGGCGCCGCGCATCGCGGAGAGGTTCGAGAGCTCCCTTCAGGGCGGCAAGATGTGTCCGGCCGGTTCTCCGGCGCACACCAGATTTATGCTGCGCGATAATTTTCAATATTACTCGGAGTCTTTCTCGGATCAGAGCAGGGCCTTGTCCGCAGATGGCCCCAAGTCGGCAAGGGAGGCGCAGATTTTAAGAGAAGCCTCAAGGCAGGCGGGTCTGGTCGTGTCGGGATTTAATCGCGGCTTTTTTATCACAGACGAGGAGATCGACGTGCTGCGGATTGTGGATGTCCTGATCTCCCATCAGGCGAGCCGAATGCTGGGAGCTTCGCTTTTAAACCTGATCCGTTTCGAAAAGTTCGGAGATCCGGAGTCGGATCCCCAATCGGCCGAATTGATTCCAAGGTTCAGGCCCCGTTTTACGGAGATGGCCCGCACCGCATCCACGTTCGTGCCCGACTGGAGATCCGCACTTGCGGGCATATTCAGGGATTTTTCGGAGAGCGATATAATAAACAGGGGCGGAATGGAATGGGAGGTCGCGGTCATGGGGGAGGTGGGAAGAATCCATCTGCATGACAATCCGCTTATAAATTCCCTGCTCACACTCATGACCTACGGGTTCGGCGCGCTGGCACAGGCATTTCAGGATGTGATAGACCGCGCAAACTGGACCCCTCATTCCGTCGTCGACGTGCTGCTCCACGTTTCTACCTCGCAATCGATGACTAATGAACGTTTTTCCCTTGCCGGCATGGCGGCCGGAATGATTGATGACGAAAATTTCAGCGATTCCGCCGGCGACTATCCGATCCCCAACAGGATCGCAGCGCTCATGAGTTATCCCGTGATCCATGCGGAAACCGAAATTCGCATGATGGAACTGGTCCGAAGGATGATGCTTGCGCGCGGGAAGGCGGGTTTTCTGGGGACAGAGGAGGGACGCAGGCTCGTTTTGCTGTTTTTGGAAAATCTGCAGGGCATTTATGCAAGGGTGACTTTGGAAGAGAGGACAAGAGAGAAAATGGCGGAGCGGGTGGAAAGTTCGGTCGCGGCATATTTGCTGCAGATCGCCGTGACGAAGCCGTTGAGCCCTGCGCGCGCCGGCCTCATAACGGCGGCGCTTGAACGCATGCAGGGTTCCTATGTGAATCAGGTGAAAGAGATGGAATATTTTTTGAAGCCGCTTAATGATTCGGGCGTGCAAGGCCTTCTGGATACGACAAGTATGACGTGGCAGGAATTTCTGACCTACTATTACAAGGGCGGAAGAAACGGATCAAACAGTTCCGGCAGCACTTCGGGGCCGTCAGGTACCGTACCTGTCATACCGCAGGCGTCGTCAGGGGGAGGCTGGGTGTCGTCGCCGGACGAAGAGATAGATGGCGTGGAAATAACGGCTGCCGATGAAGTTGATTACAATGAAGACTATGATTATGAAGCCGTCTACGATAACATGATCGATCAAATAGAAGACGGTGCGTTTGAGTATTTCGGATATTACGCATCGGGGAATGTCGGTTTGATGGAAGCTATGCCATGAATTATGACGCAGTTATAATAGGTGCGGGTCCGTCCGGCCTCATGTGCGCTATTGAAGCTGCAAAGAGGGGATGCAGAACGCTCGTCATGGACCACAATGGCGCCTCCGGAAAAAAGTTGCTGATGTGCGGAGGCGGCCGTCCGAATTTCACCAACCTCGATGTGACGTTCAAGGATTACAAATCGGAAAATGTGCATTTTTCAAAATCGGCGCTCGCGAGATTTGTCCCTGAAGACATGATATCGCTCCTCAAAAAACATAATATTGATTATTTCCGGAAACCATCCGGGCAGCTTTTTTTAAAAGGTTCGGCAAGGTTGCTCGTCAAGATGCTCGCCGATGAATGTGATAAACTTGGAGTCGAATTTTTATTTTCGGCAAACGTGGAAAATATTACAAAAGATGCGCTTTTTAAAATAAAAACGGACAGGGGCTCATTTCAGTCTGAATCGCTTGCTGTTGCAACGGGCGGGCTCTCCTATAAAAATCTGGGGGCGAGCGATCTTGGCTACAGGATCGCAAAAAAATTCGGTCACGAAGTGATCGCGCCGTGCCCCGCGCTGACCCCGTTGCTCTGGGGAAAAGACGACCGCTCAAAGTTCGGAAAACTTAGCGGGATATCGATGAAGGCCGAGGTCAAATGCCGCACCTTCACAATTTGCGACGATATGCTTTTTACTCATGATGGGTTAAGCGGGCCCGCTATACTCTCTCTTTCCCTCCACGTGAAGGACGGCGAACCCTTTGTAATAGACACCTTGCCTGGCGTTGACATCAAAGGCATATTGTTACAGCTCAAGAACAATGCGGGAAAGAGGTTTATTGTTTCGGTCCTCTCCGCTTATTTGCCAAAAAGATTTGCGGCCGCATGGATTGATGCTTATTTTTCAAACAGACCGCTCAATGAATTGAGCGACAAACTTTTGAATAAAATATCTGAAGCGCTTCACAGCTGGGAGGTCGCGCCTGCCGCGAGGGCCGGCTACGATAAGGCCGAGGTCACGGCCGGCGGCGTAAGCACAGACGATATATCATCTAAAACTTTCGAATCCAAAAAGGTGAAGGGACTTTATTTCATAGGCGAGGTCCTGGATGTCACCGGAGCGCTTGGCGGATATAACCTGCACTGGGCGTTCGCTTCCGGATTTTCAGCGGGACAATTCATTTCAAAAGCATCTTAAGTAGTGTCGGGATCGAGAGGCCGATGACGTTGGTAAAGCAGCCTTTGACCTCCGCGATCAGGGCCGCACCCTTTCCCTGTATGGCGTAGGCCCCGGCGCGACCCTGCCATTCGCCGGTTGAAAGATACCAGTCAATCATCGCATCCGTGAGCGGGACGAACTTGACCTCGGTGCGGACGACCGATGTATCCATCGTCGCTTTAAGGACGTCGCGGACGGCGATCCCGCTGGCGACCTCATGCGACATTCCCGAGAGCTGTTTGAGGATCTCCCTTGCGTGCTTCTCATCAACAGGTTTTCCGATGACGGCGCCGCCAAGGCCGATGGCGGTGTCGACAGCGACGATCACCGCATCACTCGACGGCGGAATCGCAGCTAAAGCCTTCGCGCGCGCGAGCCGTTCGCAATAGGCGCCGACCTCCTCGCCTGCGCGGACGGACTCGTCGATTGCAACGACTTGTGTTGCGAACTTGAGACCCGTATCATTTAATAGCTCCCGCCTGGCAGGCGATGCGCTTGCAAGTACCAGCGGTCTTGTGAATTCGATGATCGCCATTTTCCGATCATGCCCTACGTGATTCCCGAGCGCAATCTCATTTGCACTCCAGCCTCATCCGGCGGTTCTCACCCACCACTACACAAAAAGAAAAGAGGCCCATATGGGCCCCTTTTCTTTTTTGCGGAGAGGGTGGGATTGTTCGCGCACCCTAGCGTCATGAACGGCGCTCACCGCCGTAAGGATAAAACGCCTCTCGGCGTTTTTCATTATATTCCGCCATCCGCCCTGCGGGCTGGAATGGCGGTGCGTCGTCGAACCCGCACGGTTTCTTACTAACCCTCTCCGTATAGGGGCTTTGCCCCCATACGGAGAGGGTGGGATTCGAACCCACGGTCCACCAAAAGGCGGACAACAGATTTCGAGTCTGCCGCTTTCGGCCGCTCAGCCACCTCTCCAGATTTTTTTGGCGGAGGGAGTGGGATTCGAACCCACGGTACCTTGCGGTACGCCAGTTCTCCAAACTGGTCGAATAGGCCGCTCTCGCATCCCTCCGAAAAGCCAATTTAGACCGGATACTTAGCCATAAGTTATCCCAATGTCGAGAGTTAAAATAGAACATTATTTGCTTGAGGGTAGGCAAAATCTCTGATTAAAAGGGGACCCTATGAGCTACCAAGTAATAGCAAGGAAATATCGTCCGCAGCGCTTCGACGAGGTCGTGGGGCAGGAGCACATCACAAAGACGCTCCAGAATGCGATCGACTCCAAACGCATCCACCACGCGTATCTCTTCACGGGCGCGCGCGGAATCGGCAAGACGACGGTCGCGCGCATTTTGGCCAAGGCGCTCAACTGCGAAAAGGGGCCTTTGGCCGAACCTTGCGGGAAGTGTTCCCCCTGCATGGAAATCACCGCGGGGAATTCGCTTGATGTTCAGGAGATCGACGGCGCATCGAACACGGGTGTCGACGACATCCGCGAAATCAGGGACCGCACGAAATACATGCCCGCGGGCGGCCGCTACAAGATCTATATAATAGATGAAGTCCACATGCTCTCAACCGCCGCTTTCAACGCGCTTTTGAAGACCCTTGAGGAGCCGCCGCCGCACGTCATCTTTATCTTTGCGACGACGGAGGCGCACAAGATCCCGGCGACGATCCTTTCGCGCTGCCAGAGATACGACTTCAGGCGCATCCCCGTTTCCAAGATCGTGGAATCTTTGAAAAAGATTGCAAAAGATGAAAGTGTGACGGCGGACGACGAATCGTTGTCTTTAATCGCCCGCGAGGCAACGGGCTCCATGCGCGACGCCCAGTCGCTTCTGGATCAGGCGATCGCATTTTCGGGCAAAACGGTGGGCGCCCCCCAGATTAAGGCGATGCTGGGATTTCTGGACCGCAAACTTCTCTTCGATCTTCTTGAGGCGGTCTTTGCGAAGGACGCGAAGAAGTCGCTTTCCCTTTTGGATGAAATTTTCGATATGGGCGCGGACCTTTCGCGCTTTGCCTTGGATTTTCTTTCGTGTCTGCGGCACATTTTAGTGATAAAGGAATGCGGTTTTGAAAAAAATCTTTTGGACGTGCCGCAGGACGAGGCGGAAATCCTGAACCGGCTCGCATCCGGCAGCGCGCCTGAAGATCTCCACCAGATGTTTCAAGTCTGGTATGCGGCCGCCGACAGCATCGCAAGATCGCCGTTCCCCAAGATGCTCCTCGAAGTTTTATTGATGAGGCTCGCGCGCATTGAGCCTGTGAGATCGATTGCGGAGCTGATGGAGGAGATTGAAGCACTGACAGCGAGGGGTAATTCAGAGGAGGGAAAACAGACAAGAACAGTTCCTCCCCTTTGTAAGGGGAGGGAAGGTGGGGTAGATCTACCTCCCCCGGCCCCTCCTTACAAAGGAGGGGATTGGGATTCATTCATCAAATGGCTCACGGTGGACCGGCCGCAGATTGCATCGATATTTCAGCACGGGACCGTTGACAATATATCGGGTGATGTCGTCCGGTTAAACTTCGACAATCCGTTTTATGCCGATATGCTTTTGGAAGCGGATCGAAAAACGCAGGTTGAGGAATTATTCAAAAACTTTTTCAAAACGAAGATGCGGCTGGAGATAAGAAAGGTGGAAGGCGCTCAAAAGGCAAACGGAACTCCGCCTGCAACCCAAGCCCAGCCGGTTCAGCCGGTGGGCAGGGTGAGTGTTCAGGAGAGGAAAAAGGCCCTGACAAAAGAGGCGCTGGAAACGGAAATAGTGAAAGAGGCCGCTGAAATTTTAAACGCCAGAGTACACGATGTTCGAATCGGAGAGGATAAGGGGGATTAAATAAATATTTAAGATTTTCTCTGTGTCTCTGCGTCTCTGTGGCTAATATAAAAATGAGTATTACGATCAACAATTTGATCCGCGAGCTTTCAAAACTCCCCGGCATCGGGGAGAAGACGGCGACGAGGCTCGCCTTTTTTATCTTAAAGCAGCCGCATCAATATGCTCAAGGGCTGGCCATGGCGCTCATTGATTTAAAAGACAATGTGAAGCTCTGTTCAGTTTGTCTAAATCTCACGGACAGGGATCCCTGTGAAATCTGCAGCGATCCGAATCGCGACAGTTCAGTGATCTGCGTTGTGGAGGACCCGTCGGATGTGTTGGCCGTCGAAAAGATACGCCAGTTCCGGGGGAAATATCACATCCTGCATGGGACGATAAGCCCGCTCGACGGCGTGGGGCCGGACGACATAAAGATCAAAGAACTTTTGAAGCGCATCGAAGGCTCAAAGATCCGCGAGATAATCGTCGCGACAAATGCAAGTGTCGAAGGGGAGACGACTGCGCTTTATCTTTCAAAAGTTTTGAAGTCCAAGAGTGTTGCACTCACGAGGCTCGCATCCGGAATCCCCATCGGGAGCGACCTTGAATATATCGACGCCTCGACTTTGAGCCGAGCGTTTGAGGCACGGAGGCAGTTGTAACTTCTGCCACGGAGACGCAGAGAACACAGAGAATGCCTAAAATCTGCCACAGAGGCACAGAGACACAGAGAAGAACAAAAAATATAGTTTTGGTGTCCTCTGCGCCTCCGCGTCTCTGTGGCTGCTTTTAAATTAAAGATTTTGCCTTTCTCTGTGTCTCTGCGGCGGATTTAAAGGAGAGTTTATGAATCTGGATTTCATCTACAAAAGGCGGAGCGTCCGCAAATTCAAGCCGGATAAGGTGTCAGATGAGATGATAACGGAGCTTATGAAGGCGGCGATGGCGGCCCCTTCCGGCAGGAACCATCAGCCGTGGGAGTTTATCGTCGTGAAAGACGAGAAAAAGAGGATCGAGATCACGAAGCATCACGCTTACGCGCAGATGGCGAAAGAATCCCCCGTTGTTGTCGTGGTTTGCGGCAAGAAAGATGAAAAGTGGCACATCCACGATTGCGCAGCTGCGACGGAAAATATATTGCTTGCTGCCGCAAATCTGGGGCTCGGCGCCGTCTGGTGCGGGATGGACGAGGAGAAACAGCCTTCCTTTAAAAAGTTATTAAATGTCCCCGACGATTATTGGATTTTTTGCCTGATCCCGCTCGGGTTCCCGGGCGAAAATCCCCCCCCGCGGACAAATTATAAACCGGAAAAGGTGCATTGGGAAAAATTTTAGAAGGTAGAGGTTCCGGAGGGCAAAGGAGTTGAGGGGCCGTTCGGCCTGAAAAGCGACGCCTTGAACAGGTGCATCTCGCCCTCGTCTTTTTTATTTGTCTTTGAGAGCAATCGTCCAAGTTCGTAGTGGCATTCCGCATAGGTGGGCTTCAGTTCCAGCGCAGCCTCGTAATATTTTATCGCCTCATCGATTTTTCCGTCCTGCTCATATGATTTTGCCATCGCAAAGTGAAGCCCCGCAGAAGACGGGCTTGAGCGTATCGCATCGGCCAGCGTCTTTCTCCTTTTTTGCGAACTTTCTTCCCCGCCGGCCCTTATCATGCCCTGATCGGCCAGCACTCCTTCTATTATCCGGTTCAGATTCGCAGGGTCGCTTTCAGGGGAATCCTGATCGAGCGACAACATAATCTTTGCCGCATGGAAGTTTTTTTGATTATCGGGGTTCAATGTGATGAAACGGTCGAAGTGTTTGAGCGCCTCGTCATATTTGTGCATCTTGAACGCGTAGATCATCGCAAGGTTGTAATTCGCCTTGATGTTATCCGGATTGTTTTTCAACAAAACGGTGTAATCTTCGGCCGCCTTTTCGTAATCGCCCTTTTTCTGATAGGCGAGCGCCCTCAAAAACCTTGCCTCCCCGTTTTTTGAATCCATTTCGAGGAGCATGGAAAGGTCGTTTATGGTTTGCGGCGAGCTCCCTAGTCTCACAGACTCACGGTTTGACGCGAGATCGTCTTCAAAAAGATTGCGGAAGCGTTTTCCGCCTGAAGTCGCGCAGGCCGAAAGCGCCAAAGTCAAAATGAGAGAAATTAATATAGCCTTTTTTTTCATAGTTCACTCGATTAAGCCGTAACCCAGCGGAGAATCTTCCTGCCGGGTCACTTTTTCGGTTCTGTGATCGGCAAAACGGATAATGTCTCCGATCTTCGGCCTTATTTTTCCCAATATCCTGGCCTTTGTGTATTTCCGGTCCACAAAGATTGCCTCTGCCGTCCCGATTTCATCCTCGATCATGCCTATGATTTGGTTCGTGTCGGGATCGGTCAAAACTTTTTTGATCGAGCTCACCCTGAAGCGGTCGCCGGCGTGGACGGCGTCGGCGGCGCCGGCGTTGAAATAAATCAAGCCGCCGTCGACTTCTATTATGCGGGCAAGCCATGTATATTGTTCCACCTGTTTGTCTATGACGTTCAAGACGAAACCCACCGCGTCGTCGATTGTGGCCCTCGTCGCCTTGCCGAGCGGGGTTTTGTGAAAGGCGTCGCCTCCGAAATCCAGAACTTTGTAATCAATCTTGGCGCCGATCGCCTTATCCCAAGCCTTCCCCTGCGAGCGGTGCGAAAAAAGTATCTCGCCTGTCCTTGTGTCCACGACGCGCAGATCCATTCCGACGTGGGCTGCGGCGATATCCCCTCCGAATTTAACGCCGAACAGTTTTGCGCCCATTCCGGCGCCCATTTGCCTCTCTTCAAACTCCGTGACCTCGCCGACAATCAGGTAGTCAACACCAAGCAGGTGGCCCGTGGGCATCTTTGTAAGCGGAGTGAGCAGTTTGGATTCTCCGAGCTCCTGTTCGATTAAAACTTTGGAGAGTATCGCGCGTTCGACAACGATCACGCGGCCCGTTTTGATAAGCTCTGTCACAAGTTGAGCCGCGAGGCCGCCGCCTATGTTCCAGCCGCCGTAAACAGACGCGAAGCGATCCGTCGTCCCGAAGCTTGCAACTGCCACGCGGGCCTTTGGCCCCTGTGCCGACAGATCGGCAGCCGGCCCCGCCGCCCGCGCGAGCGTCGGAATCAGGCAGAGCAAGATAATTATGTATTTTCCTATGGACATGGATTTTCCCCGCCCTGTTTTATTATCTGCACGTTGACATCCGAGTTGATCGTCCCGTGGTTATCAGTGACGTTGAGCTGTTCGGTCCCCGCGTTTATCGTTATGTCATTGCCCATATTATTTTTGTCCCTTCCAACTTCGCGGAGCCTTGCGCGCGTCTGCTGGACGGGTGTGCAACGACCGTCCCGCTGGGCATCTTTAAAAATCAGCGCGCGCACGACGACTTCCTCGTCCTGCTGTTTGAGTCTCATGCGATGGAGATTTTGCAGGATCACGGAATCCTCCTGCTGCCCAAAAGCGGGAAGGCAGAGAAGAAAAATAACCGCAATCAATATCAGCCTGATCGAGATCATTTGTTCATGTCTCCCAGGATGATTGTGGAATTGATCGACGCATCGATTGTATTGTTGTTCGAGTTGGAATCCGTTTTCACATCGACGCGTTCGTGCCCCACGCGGATGTTCATATCGCCGAAGACGCTGTTTTTTACGTCGCCAGCGTTGATGGGTCTTTGCTGCCGGTAAGGTGAATTTGAAACAGCGTCGTAAGGCGAACCGTAGCCCTGTGAGTCGACAATTCTCACCGCCTCCTGCCGGCAATTTTGTAAACAGAGGGCATGAGAGACGGAAGGAGAGATAAGGATTAGAAGTGCTAAAACTATTTTATACATTTGAAGACTCCTTTCAATTCAGCCACAGAGGCACAGAGAAAAACCAATTCTATTTTTCAAGCGCCACAGAGGCGCAGAGGCACAGAGAAAAACCAATTCTATTTTTCAAGCGCCACAGAGGCACAGAGACACAGAGAAAAACCAATTCTATTTTTCAAGCGCCACAGAGGCGCAGAGACGCAGAGGACTGCCTAAAATAATTCTTTTAATTCCACTTCTTAAGACCGGAACATTAAAATTGATGAGCAGACCCAGTTTTTTGTTTGTCATTTTTAAATATGATAATACTTGGGCTTCATAGACAGGATTCATTTTTTCTGTCGCTTTCAGTTCAACTATGATTTCCTTCTCAACCACCAAATCAACTCTGTATTCTCCTAAAATAATTCCCTTATAAATGACAGGTGCCACAATTTGTTTTTCATATATGACGTTGTTTTCATCAAGCTCATAACACAAGGCCTTTTCGTAAATTGTTTCTAACAGCCCTGGCCCCAAATGTTTGTGAACTTCAATTGCGCAACCAATGATTTTTTCTGTAATTTCGTTTAACTCTTTCATGCTTTTCTCTGTGCCTCTGTGGCAGCTTTTGAGAATATTTTTGTTTTTCTCTGTGCCTCTGTGTCTCTGTGGCAGATTTTAGGAATTCGCCCGGGCAGAAGGGGGGTACTGCCCGGGGAATCCCCAAACCGCTACTTCAGTGTATCGCCAAGTGTCGTGATGTTGACGGACGATGTATCAATTGTATTGCCGCTTCCCGTCACGCCGCTTCTGAAATCTGTTCCGCTGTAGAGCTGGTTGAAATCACCGAGGACCGAGTTTTTCACGTCGGCTGCAGAGAAAGCCTTGTTGTAGCTGCCGTTTGTTGAATTGTTCGCCTTATTGGCGCTGTCATATACATTGTGACTGTCTTGCGAATTGAAGCTGTCATTTATGTGTTCGGACCTGTCCTGCCTGTTGTCGTAGCGCTGATTGTAATTGTTGCGCATATAGCTGCTGCGATCGCCGACGTTCGTGCTGCTGTCGTTGTGGCTGTTGGTGTTGACCTCGGCCTTCGTATCGATGAGCCAGGCGTTTGAAGTTGCGACGAGCCCGACCAGAAATCCGCACACCGCTATTACTACGAATAAATGCCTATTCATACGATCCTCCTTATGATTGTTGTTTTCTGTCAGCTGACTACGCGGTTTGGTATAAGCAAGCTGTGTGCCAAAATGGATTTTGTCATTTCGCGGTTTTAAATGGAATTTTCGGGAGGCGTCCAAAAAGGAGCTGCATCATTTTCGGTCGGACTGCCCAACTTTCATGCAAACCAAAAGCGCCGCAGAGGCACAGAGAAAACCTAAATCAGCCACAGAGGCACAGAGACACAGAGAAAACAAAAAATATAGTTTTGGTGTCCTCTGCGCCTCCGCGTCTCTGTGGCTTCTTTTAAATTAAAGATTTTGTCTTTCTCTGCGTCTCCGTGGCGCTTTTTATTCCACGGTTACACTCTTTGCCAGATTGCGGGGCTGGTCGATGGATTTGCCGCGCAAGTTCGCCAGATGATAGGCGAATAGCTGCAGGGGAACGGCCATAAGGATGGGGGTCAAAAACCACGTCGTCTTGGGTATATATATGATGTGATCGGCCAGACGTTTCAGCTCTTTATCGCCTGCAGTCGCCAATGCGATGACAGTTGCGTGACGCGCCTTTACCTCTTCGATGTTTGAAATCGTTTTATGATACGTCCTCGGGTCATCCGGCGCCAAAAACACCACCGGCGTTCCGCGATCGATCAAGGCGATCGGGCCGTGTTTCATCTCGCCCGCCGGATAACCCTCCGCCCACTGATACGAGATCTCTTTGAGCTTCAGCGCGCCTTCAAGCGCTATCGGATAATTCACGCCGCGGCCCAGGAACAAAAACCCTTCGCTGCGCGTGAAATGCCTTGCGATCTTTTCTATCTCATCACTCTTGCGCAATATGCCCTGAATCTGCCTCGGAATCTCAAGCAGCCGTTCTGATATGATTTTGAAGTCTTTCTTCGACAATTTGCCGTGCAGTTTCGCCCAGTATAGTCCCAAAAAACATAAAACAGTGAGTTGCGTAGTGAACGCCTTTGTGGATGCGACGCCGATTTCAATTCCCGCGCGAGTGAGGATTGTGGCATCCGCTTCACGAGCCACGGAGCTTCCCATGATGTTTGAGATTGCAAGCACCGGCGAGCGGTTCTTTTTAGCAAGACGAAGTGCCGCCAGCGTATCGGCAGTTTCACCTGATTGCGAGATTGCGATGGTTAAACCGCGCGGATCCGTGAAATGATTGCGGTAACGGTATTCGGAGGCGGTATCGACGACAACGGGGAGCTCACACATATCGCCAAGCAGATATTCGCCCGTCAGCGCCGCGTGATAAGAGGTGCCGCAGGCGACGATCGTGATCTGCGTCAGGTGTTCAAAGACCTTTTTTAGTTTCTCCTCCGCGCCGTCGAGCGAGATGCGCATTTTTTGAGGGAAGATCCGGCCGCGCAGAGTGTCCCTGATCGAATGGGGCTGCTCAAATATCTCTTTCAGCATGAAGTGCTTGAAGCCCGCTTTTTCGGCGACCGATGCGGTCCAGTCGACGGTGTGGCAGCGTCTTTCTTTTTTCTCTCCCGTCAGGTCCGAAATGGAGCGGCCTTCGCGCGTAACCACGGCTATCTCCCCGTCCAATAATTCCACGATGCTCTGCGTATGCGGGATCAGGGCGGGTATATCCGACGCGATAAATTGTTCGCCGTTGCCGCAGCCGATGATCAAAGGACTCCCCTGTCTTGCGACGTAGAGCCGGTCGGGTGTCAGTTTGCACATTACAATTATGGCGTATGATCCGACCGCCTGTTTCAAGGCGTTCCGCATGGCGGACAAGGGCTCTTTTCCGCGATTGATCTCCATTTGTATCAGATGCGCCAGGGTCTCGGTATCGGTTTCCGATTTGAGTTTTCGCCCCGCCTTTGCGATTTTTTGGCGGAGCTCCATGTAATTTTCGATGATGCCGTTATGGACCAGCGCCAGATTTTCGGTGCAATGGGGGTGCGCGTTGTCTTCGCTGGGTTTCCCGTGAGTAGCCCAGCGCGTGTGGCCGATACCTGTCACACCCTTCAGCGGTTCTTTCTTCAGGAGGCGTTCAAGATTGTCGAGATTGCCGACGGTGCGCCTAAGCCCGATGTGCTTTCCATCCCATACGGCAATGCCTGCCGAATCGTATCCCCTGTACTCAAGGCAGCGGAGCCCGGAGAGCACTATAGGCATCGCCTGCCTTGAACCTATATATCCACTTATACCGCACATAATGGCGTTTAAATACCATGAGAGGCCAAAAAGAGACAAGCTATATCCTTGATTAATAGATTTTCAGTATTATAATTCGACAAAATGAAAGTCCAAACAAAAACGGCGTTGTTGTTGCTTGCGGTTTTTTTAGTTTTCGCGGCCTTCGCCGTGTGGAGCGGCCTGTCTGAAATCAATAAGGAAAATATCATCTTAAAACAGAAGGTGGCGGAGAAAAGTAAGCTCTTTGACGAGATCATGGAGCTGAAAGGATCTTCGCTCAAATCTCACGTTTTCGACTATACGTTCTGGGACGAGATGGTCGAATTTGTGGAGGGAAAAAAAGACAGGGCATGGGCCGTTGAAAACATCGACGCCAGCTTCCTCTCATTTAAAGACAATGCGGCATGGGTCTACAGCAAGAATTACGAGCTTTTGTATTCCACAAATAATCTGGGTGACAATGCGATCACCCTGCTTCCGGTCCCTGCCGGCGCCATCGAGAAGCTCTTTGCAAACAGCCGTTTCTGCCATTTCTATGCAAATACGGCAAACGGCGTGATGGAAATCCGGGGTTCGACAATACATCCGACACGCGATCCCGATAAAAAAACCGAACCGCGCGGCTACTTTTTCGCAGGCGTGTTGTGGGATGCGAAATACATTGCCCATTTTTCGCTGATCTTCGATGGAATCGTTGAAATAATTCCCATTGAAGGCGAGACCAAAGCCGGCGTTTTTGAACACGGCCCCGAAACCGGCATGATTCATTTTACAAAGGTGCTTCCCAAGTGGGACGGGACTCCGCTGGCAAATGTTCATGTCGACAGCAGATCCGAAAGTTTGCGCATAATCTATGAGGGATTCAAAAACCAACTTGCGGGGTTCGTTTTTTTTGTATTTACGGTCTTGATCATCCTTGTTTTAGCCCTCCTGCGCTGGGTGAACCGCCCGCTCCGGCTCATCTGGAACAGTCTTGAAAATCAGGATGTGAAGGCGATTGAGCCGATTCTGAAACAAAAAAGCGAATACGGGCGCATCGCCGGGCTTATACAAAAATCGTTTGAGCAGAGGACCAGCCTTGAAAATGAGATCGCCTTCAGGAAACTCGCGGAGGAGCAGTTAAGATACGCCAAAGATCAGATGGAGATCTTATACAGGCTTGTCCCCAGCGCGATCTTCACGGTGGACAAGCAGCGCCGCGTCACCAGCTGGAACAACAGGGCCGCCGAATTGACGGGCTACCAAGCGGATGAAGTGCAGGGCCGCGAATGTTTCCTTTTTGCCGACAAGCCGTGCAAAGATAAATGCGGCCTCTATTCGGACGATGTCCAAAAGCCGATAAGGGGCAAGGAGTGCACGATCATGAGGAAGGACGGCCAATTTAGAATAGTTTCAAAAAATGCCGACTTTCTCAAAGATCCGGACGGAACCATAGTCGGGGGCATCGAAAGTTTCGAGGACATCACCGAGCTCAAGCACGCGCAGGAGAGGATGACGGAATGGAGCCGTGAGCTTGAGGAGAAGGTGAAGGAACGCACCGTTGAGCTCAAAAAATCGCAGGAAAAACTGAATCGCTCCGAGAAACTTGCGCTCATCGGCCAGCTTTCGTCGCAGGTCTCGCATGAGCTTAGGACCCCGCTCACCGCGATCAAGAACGCCGCCTACCTCATCAATATAAATATGGAGCAGGGGAAAACGGAGAAGATAGGCGAGTATGTGGATCTGATCAGTAAGGAAGTGGACGTCACCGTACAGGTGATATCCAACACGCTGGGATTTGCAAAATCGAAGCAGCTTGTGCGCAAGGAAAGCAATCTGGGCGATGTCGTGAAAGAGAGCATAGCCGTGTCCGTGGTCCCGGAGAAGATAAAAGTCGTGGTCAACTACAATGAGGGATTGCCGCGTATCACGATCGATCCCGTCCAGATCCGTCAGGTGTTTAACAATATAATCAAAAACGCGGTGGACGCCATGTCGGGCGGCGGTGTGCTCACCGTCACGCTTTCGGCGGACGAGGCTTCCCAAATCATCGAGATAAGGGACACGGGCATCGGGATTCCGAAGGAGAACATGGAAAAGATATTCGATCCGTTATTTTCGACTTCGCCCCGCGGAACGGGACTCGGGCTTCCCGTCTGCCAGCAAATAGTCGAGTCCCACGGCGGATCCATAGACGTTGAAAGCGAGGTCGGAAGGGGAGCGACGTTCAGGGTGAGGTTGCCGCTGAAATAACTTTTTTTGGGGGGCGATCAAAAAAATGGCCGATGCGTGAAAGTTGGAGATTTTATGTTCAAAAAAGTCCAGACCAGACTCGTAGTCCTTTTGCTGCTGCTCACTATTGCCTTTGCCGTTTCGCTTCTCTTCCTCATGCATTCGGAGGTGCAAAGGGAAGATATAATCTTTCGGGAGAGGGAGAAGGAGCTGGGGGCCCTCTTTGACAAGATCACTGTCCTCAAAGGGAAGCCATTGGAGATGATCGTCAACAGTGAGTATTCGCTGTGGAACGAAATGGTGGATTTTGCGAATTCCACGCGCATCGATGAGGAGTGGGCGCGGGAAAACATCGGCTGGCTTTTCAGGAATTACAATTTCAGCGCCTCATGGGTTTTCAATCCCGCTTTTTCTCCGGTTTACTCCGACAATAAATTCAAAGACGAAAAGCTCAATGAATTCCCTTTACCCAAAGAGACTGTCCATGGTTTTTTCTCAAAGGATTTTTTCGTGCATTTTTTCATTTATACGCCGCATGGCCTGATGGAGATCCGCGGCGCCACAATCCATCCTTCCGTGGATGCGTATAGGAAAACTCCGCCTCGGGGCTATTTCTTTGCGGGCAAGGTTTGGGACTATGATTATATGGAGGAGCTCTCCGACCTGACCGGCTGCACAATGGAGATCTTTCCCCTGAAGAACGGGGATCCCGTCAAAAGAAACGGGCGGGAGGCCGGCGTAATTACGTTTACCAGAGTGCTCAAGGGCTGGGACGGGAACCCGGTTGCGGAGATAGGGGTCCGCCGCGAATCGGCAGTTATGGCGGAGATACGCAATCTTTCAAAAAGACAATTCTCCTTCATTGTAATGTTCATGGGCGCTGCGATTGTTGTCCTCGCCGTAAGTCTGGTGTACTGGGTCACCATTCCTCTAAAGTCGTTATCGTCAAGCCTCAAAACGGAGAATCCGGGAGCTCTGGAAAATCTGGAGCGGAGCGGAACGGAATTCGGCGGCCTTGCGCAACTGATAGTGAAATTCCTCGGCCAGAGAAGCGAACTCATGAACGAAGTCGCGGTGCGCAAACGCGCAGAGGGAGAGCTGGAGCACGCGAGGGCGGATCTCGAGGAGTGGAGCAAAAAGCTTGAGGCGAAGGTGAGAGAGCGCACGGAGGAGCTTAGAAAATCGCAGGACAGGCTCGTGAAGTCGGAGAAATATGCCCTCATCGGGCAACTTGCTACTTCCGTCTCGCATGAGCTGCGCACGCCCCTCACCGCTATCAAAAATTCGGTCTATCTCATGCGTATGATGAAGCTTGAAGAGGGGGATGAAAAGATTGCGAAGCATATGACCCTGATAGAGAAAGAGGTGGACGCCTGCACGCAGGTGATAAGCAATATGCTGGGCTTTGCCCGTCCCAAAGAGCCCGTCCGTAAGGAGAGCTCGCTGGAAGAGATAGTCAAAGAGAGTCTGTCCATATCCGTCATCCCCACGAATATCAAAGTTGTGACGCAGTTCCACGGCAGCCTTCCCTCCATCATGGTCGATTCCCTGCAGATAAGGCAGGTCTGCAACAACATGATAAAGAACGCGGTCGAGGCGATGGCCGCAGGGGGCGAACTCACAGTCGCAACGTCGGCCAACAAAACGAGCCTCATCATCGAGTTCAAGGATACCGGCATCGGGATACCGCTGCAGGATTTGGAAAAGATATTCGATCCCATGTTTTCGACGTTTTCCAACGGGACCGGCTTGGGCCTTTCGGTGTGCCAGCAGATAGTCGATGCCCACGGGGGGACGATAGAGGTCGAAAGCATAATCGGAAACGGGACCATTTTCAGGGTGAGACTGCCGCTATGAAAAAACCAAAAAAAGAAAAAAAAGAAAGGCCCGACATCGCCAATTACAAGTTGATCGTGGAGAACGCAAACGAGGCGATCATCGTCGCGCAGGACGGTTTCATAAAATATTCCAATCCTGCAGCTTCGGTCCTCACCGGCTTCACAGCCGAGGAGCTTGCCTCAAAGCGATTCACTGAATTCATCTATCCCGATGACCGCGCGCTTGTGGCCGAAAGATACAAGCAGCGCATCGAGGGAGAGGAGCTTCCGCGCTCTTATCATTTCAGGGTCGTCACAAAAGAGGGGGAGGTCAAGTGGGTCTCGATAAGCGCTATCCGCATGGTCTGGAACCGTAAGCTGGCGACCATGAGTTTTCTGGCCGACGTGACGGCCCGCAAGCAGGCCGAGGAAGGGCTTCGAAAATCGGATGAACGTTTCAGGCAGGTGGCGGAAAGCGCGGGGGAGTGGATCTGGGAGGTCGATGCCGAAGGCTTGTATACCTATGCAAGTCCGGTTGTCGAGAAAGTGCTTGGCTATAGGCCCGAAGAAATTGTGGGGAAGAAATATTTTTACGATTTCTTTGCCCCGAATGTGAAAGAAAATCTCAAGAGAGCGGCGCTTGAATTGTTCTCGCAGAAAAAACCCATTGTAAAACTTGTGAATCCAAATCTGAATAAGAGGGGCGAACTCGTCTATCTGGAGACAAACGGAACGCCGGTTTTGGACGGCAGCGACAACCTTGTCGGGTATCGGGGCGCCGATTCCGACATCACAGAGCGAAAGAGATCGGAAGAGGCGCTGTACCGGCGCGACGCGATCATAAACGCCGAGAGTTTTGCGGCGGGGCAATTCCTGAAGGCCCTGGAGTGGGAGCGGAACATCCGAAGGATTCTGGAAAGGCTGGGCGAAGCCACCGACGTCAGCCGCGTCTACATTTTCGAAAATCATGCGGATCAAAAGGGGGAAATCCTGACAAGCCGGCGCTATGAGTGGGTGGCCCCCGGCATATCACCGCAGATAAATAATCCGCAGCTCCATTCGATACCGTATCAGAGGGGCGGTTTCGGCCGGTGGGAGGAGTCTTTGAGCCGCAGGGAGACTATATTCGGCCGCATAAGGGATTTCCCCGCGAGCGAACGGAGCGTTTTGGCGGCGCAGGACACCAAGTCCATAGTCGTTGTTCCCGTTTTTGTCGGCGATGCATGGTGGGGGTTTTTCGGTTTTGACGATTGCACGATCGAACGCGACTGGTCCGTTGCGGAGATGGAGGCCTTAAAGACCGTGGCGGGAACCCTTGGCGCAG